>Ga0247727_10002534_pt1 | contig 41611 bp, 38 predicted proteins | sample WisWelCaveWW1625_FD_202498 | JGI IMG/M metagenome (GOLD analysis project Ga0247727, IMG submission 202498) | Biofilm microbial communities from Wishing Well Cave, Virginia, United States - WW16-25 | ecosystem: Environmental > Aquatic > Deep subsurface > Groundwater > Cave microbial mat | place...
AAAAAAAAACTGCAAAGAAAAAAAAACCAAAAAAAAAAGAAAACAGCAACGAAAAAAGAACCGCAACGAAAAAAGAACCGCAACGAAAAAAGAACCGCAACGAAAAAAGAACCGCAAAGAAAAAAGAACCGCAAAGAAAAAAGAACTGCAACGAAAAAAGAACTGCAATGAAAAAAGAACCGCAACGAAAAAAGAACTGCAACGAAAAAAGAACTGCAACGAAAAAAGAACTGCAACGAAAAAAGAACCGCAACGAAAAAAGAACCGCAACGAAACCAGTGATCAGTAAACTGATTACTGGTCACTGAATATTGATAACTGGCTTTAATCCAGCACCATCACCTTGCCCCAAAACGTGCCTTCGCCGGTTAAATCAATGCGATAAAAATAGACGCCGTTGGCGACGATCTCGCCGCGGGTGTTGCGGCCGTTCCAGATTTCGGCAAACTGTCCGGCGACGGGGCGCTCTTTTTGGCTCACCACTTCGGCGACCAGTTCCATCGCGAAATCAAAAACTTTGACGGTGACCTGCGTCGGACGCGTGGTGTTGTATTGAAAGCGAACGTGGCCGTCGTCGCGAATTTGATTCTGCCGAAAAGGAGAGAAGGGATTGGGATAAGCATACGAGCGAGGCTCGCCGTTTTCGCCGGATTTTTTGGAGCCGCGCAAAATGCTCCATGTGCGGCCATTATCTTTGGTCGAAGCGACGCCATCCGGCCCGCCAGTCCACACGACGCTGTTCAATGCGCCGACGGCAAAATATTCCGTCGTTAAAAATTGTCCGACGATGCGATTGTCGACCACTTCGACCACCGGCGCGAATTTCGCCCACGTGCGGCCGAAATCGTTGGATTTGAACAGGCCGTTGTCGGTGACGACGTACGCGACCGAATCTTCAAATCCGAAATTATGCGCAAACTCTTCTTCCAGCGTGACGCGCCAGGTGTAGCCGCCGTCTTCGGTAATCGAAACGGCTTTTTTCTCTTTGGGATCTTCCGCATTCACGGTCGCGGCCCAGATGTATTCACGGCCGCGCCATTTTTGCTGGCCAATCGCCACGACAAAATTTCCGGAGATTGAGCGCGTTTGATTTTGCTGCGAAAAATTCGTCCACGTTTTGCCGCCGTCGAGCGATTTGTTGACGCCGCCTGCGGAGCCGTGCCACAACACGCCGTCGGCATTAATGATCGAAAACGCGCGATGATTTAAATTTCCCAATGGGTCAAATAAAAATGTGTCGGCAGGAACGACCGTCCAGGTTTTGCCGCGATCGGTGGAACGCTGCAAGCCGCCGCCAAAATTCGTTGCCCAGACTTGATTGGCGCGAACGGCAATATCATACGTGACGTTCTGCACCGGCGTCGGGCCGAATTGCGGCACGAGCGTCCACGTTTTGCCGTCATCGATGGAGTAACTCAAACCCGCGCCGGTCGGCAAACGTCCCGCATCTTTGGTGAGCGAATCAAACGCAGCCGCAACCCAAATGATTGAATCCGTGACGGCGATCGCGGAAATGCCGCCGCGCGGCAGACCGTTGGCGGTGGTGTAAGTCATCCACGTTGTGCCGCCATCCCGTAAACGCGAGAGACCCTTGCCCGTTCCCAGCCAGATGTCGCCGCGATGAATGACGATATCGGAAATGGAGTTGGAACGCAGGCCCGCGGCGGGATCGGCTTGCCGGTCGAACTGCCAACCGGTCTTAAATAAAACCTGCGCGGGCGCAGTGGAAAAAATTCCGCCCGCCAGCAGCACGGCAAAAAAAGAAATTTTAAAATGTCGCATTTAATTGGTTACGGTAATGTTCTGGATGATTTTATTGCTCAGCGCCCCTTTTTTATCTTCGGCTTGAAATTCGAAGCGATAAGTGCCGATGGCCGCGTCGGAACGAATTTCTATCGTTAGTGAAAATCGGCCATCGCCGGCAATTTCGTCGCCTTTGTCCTTGACGCCGTCGTCACGCATCACAAACGGATTGCCGCTGGAAGCTCTACCGTCCGGCAAAAAGGTGTTGAAGAAAACGCGCTTGAGGTCGGCGATACAATTGGGATCGCTCACCTGCACCGATAAAACGTAGGTATTTGGCGTGCGATTGCGCGAAATCGTGGTTGGCGCGGTGAGATTGCTGACGGCAGGAGGGAGATTGACGTTAGGAGGGGGGGTGGCGCTGCGCCGGCGAATATTAAGGATGTCAACCAACGCCGGGCTTTCGGCATTGGCAGCATCAATTGCGCGCAGCACGATTGAGAATGTTCCTTCACCGCACAGCTTTGCTGTCGGTATCGCGCGGGCAAACACGCCGTCGCGTGCGGCGCCGTCGTCATTTTTGCCGTCATCGAAAAGCGAATCCACTAACGTCGGCCGCGGAAAGGCCGGCGGGTAAAATTCGACGCGCACGAAACGCAACGAGGCGAGGCCGTCGACGTCGCCGGCGGTCGCGCGAAACACCGGGGCGTAAGCAGAGTCGGCGGTGATCGTGCGCGGGATCGTGAACGACAGGAGACGCGGCGAGAGATTCTCACGGCCCGCCAGAACTTTGATCGTGTCGAGCCTGCTCTCGCTGATCAGGCCGTCCTGGTCTTTCGCAATCGCTTCCAAAATAAAATCGCCGGTCTGACTGTGAACGAGGGCGGTGTCAACCGGCCAGAAATATTGGCCGTCACGCGCGAGAATGTCGCCGCTCAAGCCGTTGTCGCGCATGGCAAATTGCGTCACCGTCGTGGTCGTATTGAGTTTGCGAATGGTGAGATCGACGCCGGTCAGCGTGCTCACGCCCTGCGGATCATCGGCGCGCACGTGAATGCCGAGAGGCGTCGCCGGAAATTGATACGCCTGCGCCGGCGCTTGCAGCAAAATAATTTGCGGATTTTGCGAAACAACCTGCGTGGGGATTTTATCGTTACAACCTGAGAGGAGGAGGTAGGCACACCAACACAGCGCGAGACCATAAAATGTACGCGTTCCAGCTTTTAACTTCACAGGCATCTTCCTTAATAAAGTTCTTCTTCAATATCGACGAAACGCTGCAACTCGGGCAGGGCCGGCTTGAGTCTGGGCTGCAGCGCCGGGCTGTCATATTTGCTCATGATACTCGGCAGGCGCCGCCGAAGTTCCATGAAGTCGTGGACGATGGCGTCGGCTTCGCGCAAATGATAGGGCGAGAGCGTTGAGGTGATGGCAACCACGCCGCAACCGGCGGACTTGCCGGCGCGAATGCCGAGCGGCGCATTTTCAACCACGAGCGCTTCACTCGGCGCAATGTGCAATCTTTGAATGGCGCGAAGATACGGCTCGGGATCGGGCTTGCCGCGCTCCACGTCTTCGGCGGTGACGATGCAATCAAACCAACCGCAAATTTCGGGACCGAGCACCGGCTCCACCTGCGAGCGAATCGAGCCGGTGACGAGGGCGAGGCGATAGCGATTTTCTTTTAAATATTCCAAAACCTCGATGACGCCGTCATTGATCTGCGTCGCATTATTCGCCAGATACACATCGCGTTTTTCGCGCACCAGGTTCTGGACGTCATCGGGCGAGGCCGGTTTGTTGTGACGATGAAACAACTCGGCGGCCACTTCCATCGTGGTGGCGCCTTCGGCAAGATAAATTTCCAGCGGGTCAACCTCGATACCGTAGCGCTTCATCACGCGCTTCCAGGCTTCAACATGATACGGCATACTGTCCACCAAAACGCCATCGTGATCGAACAAAATCGCGCGGATCATAACCTTTCCTCCGGTTTGACGGTGAACGGGCGCGAATATGACTCGACGCCGGATGATGCAGGCCTCATATTCGATTTCGCCTTCGGTGCTTATGATTGATCGACTGCATGGTTTTTTGAGCGTTAAATTTTTTTCCGTGTGAAGCGTTTGCTCCATCCTCACGGCACTGTATTATAAAATAAAAGTTTTTTGCTAAAGGGCAAGAGATAAAATCATATTAAGCAAAAACAATTTTTAATCGCGGAAAGCTTTTTTCTTGCGCGTGAAGATGGTGACGCGAGCGGTTTGGTCGAACGTAATTTTAAAAAAATCGAAAACGTCAAAACGACCAAGCAGCAGGGGCACTTTTTCCGGTTGCGCCCAGGCAATTCTCGCCTCGAATCGGTAGTTGCCGATTTCCATGATTATTTTTCGATGCACCGTTGAGACAAGCTAAAAGCTCCGCATCTAGAACCTTGTCAAACAGCGGATTCTCGCCGTACTGTTTTGCCTTTTCGTAAACTTTTTCGAAGTTGTATCCATGTGCTACGATTTTCTTTCCGACGACGGCTATATACTGACCGGTGTACTTCGCCACTTCCATGGGGTGTGTCGCCAGCCACATATGTTCGGTGCTGCCTTTATATGTGTTTGGGAAGCGCTTTTTTTTGCTCTTTTGTTTTCTCATATCTTTTCCTTCTTCATGTTTCCGATTAAACGTTCGATGGTGACTGAGAGTTTCGATATTGCACCAATCCACAAAAACTACCCCTGGCCTGCGGTAGGGCAGGCACGACCGCGAAGACTGCGGACGCAGGATTTTTGCAACCGGCATTGGGGATCGCGACTTGCCTGCCCTGGCGCCCGCCGCGCCACGCGGTGCCGCAGGCCAGGGAAAGTCGCGCTACGAGTATGCCAACATTTTCTCTTCCGAGATTTTATGCGATTTGATTTTCTCCGCTCTGGGTTCGGCTAATTCATCCAGATACCACCACCACGCCTCGCGAGGGAGTTTTCTTTTGCGTCTGGCGTTTTGGAGCAGCATGGGCGTGACGACTTCGAGAAAAAGCGGGCGCTGGTGCCAGAGCGTATCATCAAGCTCTTTGATTTCGCGGTGCAAATCAGCAGAGATCCATCTGGTATTGCTCTTTTTTCCCATTAAGATCTGGATTGCATCGCGTACAAAAAACATTTCGAGTAATTCAATAGCATTGCCTTCGGGGTCCTGAATATATCCGCGATATTGACTTATGAATTTTGACAGCTCGTCGATGGTAACGTTCTTGACTATAGTTAAATTTTCCATGTTTCACGGTTAATCTTTTGAGAATCTAGTTGCGCTGAAAGAAAATTCGTGCCATCTTTTTTGAGCAAGATACTTTTCAAATCGCCGCCTCGACAAACCCCGTTTCAATCTGGCGATGATTGCGGATGAGCGTGCGATGATAGCCGCTCAATTGCTCATATTCCGTGTCGAGGATCAATCCGAGGTTGTGCAAAATGGCGAGCGCGACCGCGGAGACGGCGCGATGCGAGCCGTCGCTCATTTTCAGCGCCATGCCGACGCGCTGGCCGCCGGTGACGCCGATGCACTGAACGCCTTCCGCGCCGATTTTGGCGATCAGGCGGCCGTTGGTGGCGCGCATCACATCGGTATCGAAACGTTCTTCACCGGCAATCATGTCGGGCGCCGCCGTCATCGTTTGCACGATGCGTTGCGCCATCGCTTCTTCGCTGCCAACCAGCGTCGCATACATGCGCGCCATGTTGAACAGCGGCATGGCAAACACCGGCGCGCTGCAGCCGTCGATGCCCACGCCGACCTCGTTCGCCGGCATCCACGCCCAGCGCGCAATGGTCTGCAAAATGCGCTGTTGATGTGGATGGTTGAGATCGAGATAATTTTCCAGCGGCCAGCCGCGATTCACACAGGCCGCCAGCATGCCGGCGTGTTTGCCGGAGCAGTTGTTGTGCAGCACCGTCGGCTTCTCCCCGCGGCGCCGCAAATCCTGAATCACCGCCGTGCCAAGCGGCGGATGAATGCCGCATTGCAAATCCTGCGGCGTGCGCCCGATTTTGCGCAAAATGCTCGTCACCGCATCGATATGCTTCGGCTCGCCGTTGTGACTCGACATGATCACCGCGGTTTCGTCATCGCGAAAGCCGAAAATTTCCGGCACCGCGTCGTCGAAAATCGGCATCGCCTGAAAAGGTTTGGCCGCCGAGCGAATGTACGTCACAAAGCGCGCATCACCCAGCGCGAAAAGAATTTTCCCCTCGGTGTCAACGACGACGACATGGCCGAAATGCTGGCTCTCCACGCCGCCGCCACGCGTCACGTTCGCCAGCAGAGCCGGCGCGGTTGTCACGCCGTTCCGATTTCCCTGTGCCATCGGCGACAATCCTTCGTCTGTCATTTTCATTTTCGCTTACGAAACTTTTCCGGTTCAGCAAATTTGACCTCGCACCTACAGGCGGGGCGTCTGTGTTACCTCATCAAATCCAACATATCGCGGACGGCGCGTTCCATGCCGACCATTACGGCTCGCGCCATAATGGCATGGCCGATGTTCAACTCCTCGATGGGCGCAATGGCCGCGATCTCGCGCACGTTTTGATAATTCAGGCCGTGCCCCGCGCTCACGCCGAGGCCGAGTTTATTCGCTGCGATCGCCATCGAACGAATGCGCTCCATCTCATCGGTAACGCGGCTCAAGCTTTCCGCGTTGGCATAATTGCCGGTGTGCAGCTCGACATAATCCGCTTTCACGCGAGTCGCGGCTTTGAGCTGATTGATTTCCGGATCGATAAACAGGCTCACGACGATGTTATTCGCGCGCAAAATCGTGATCGCCTCCTGCAGATATTCGAAATTCGAAATGACATCGAGGCCGCCTTCGGTCGTGATTTCTTCACGCCGCTCGGGAACCAGCGTCACCATATCCGGCACGACTTCCGTGGCGATTTTCACCATTTCGTCCGTCGGCGCCATTTCCATATTCAAATGCGTTTTGACGATTTCTTTGAGCAGATAAAGATCTTTGTCTTTAATATGGCGGCGATCTTCGCGCAGATGGCAGACGATGCCGTGCGCGCCGGCCATTTCCGCCAATACCGCCGCCGCAATCGGATCCGGCAATTTGCCTTTGCGTGCTTCACGCAGCGTTGCAATATGATCAACATTGACGCCCAGACGAACCATGCTTTCTCCTTGTTGCTTGTTGCTCGTTGCTCGTTGCTGAAGTTTTTAGCAACCAGTTACCGGTGACCAGTCACCAGCCACCAGTGACCAGCGACGAGCCACCAGCACCTTATTTTCGTTGCGCTAAAATTTTTTCTTCGGGTTTGGATTGGCGAATCAATTCCTCGACTGGCACAAACTCGAAGCCGCGTTGCACGAGCTGCGGACCGATTTCCCTGATGGCGCGCAGCGTGAGCTCATGCGGATGCCCGATCGCGATGGCCGCGCCTTCCGCAGCCGCGAGATCGGCGAGTTGCCACATCTTCTGTTGCACGCGCTCCGAACTTTCTTCGTTATCCAGAAAAATATCGTTGATGCCAGCCGGCAATCCCATCTTCTTCGCCAGCCTGAAGGCGTGCGTGCCCGAATTGGTTTTGCTGTCAATAAAAAACCACGCCGCTTTTTTCAGCTCGTCGAAAACCGGCGCGAGCAGGGTATCGTTGACCGTTATCGCCGAGCCCATGTGATTGTTCATGCCCGTCGCATATGGAACCGCGGCGATCGCTTTGCGCACGCGCTCACGAATCTCTTTCGGCTTCATGTCGAGCATCAGGCTGTAACCGTCTCTTTCCACCTGGCGTTCGAGCGCCTGCATCGGCATGTGCAGCATGATTGGCTTGCCGGCTTTGTGCAGGCGCGCCGCGATTTCTTTGGAAAATTTCACCCCCGGAATAATTGAATACGTGAGGGGAATTTCCAATTGCATCATCCCATTCACCACCTCGCTGAGCGTATAGCCAAAATCGTCGATGATAATCGCGATCTTTCCCGCATGGCGCGTGAGACTGGCATCGGGAATGAGACGAATTTTGCCGAGGGTTTTGCCGGCAAAAGAATACGTCAGCTCGGTTTCACCGGTGCGCAAATCCTCGGTGCCGCTTTCGACTTTGCCGCCAAGCTGCCGCACCTGATTGGACAGCACCTGATAGATCATGAGCGGATGCAACTCCTTCGGAACGCGCACGTCGCGATCATGGCCGCGATATTTAATCCAGTCCACGCGAATGCCGAAATTCGTGAACACGCGATCGGTGGCGAGGCGAATCCGCTCTTCTTTGGACGGCGTTTTGTTTTTGGGCGCGGCAAAATCGGCCACGCTCTTCGCCGCCTTCTCAATCACCGAAGGCGAAGTTTTGGAATTTTTCGCCGCCGCCGGCGCGCGGCCACGCGCAAAAAAATCAATGCCGACGATCACGGCAATGCCGACGCAAAACACCAGCGTCAAATTTTTTTGCCACGCGGGAATGCCGGGGCTGATCGAAGCTCTCCTGCTCATTGTGCGAAAGCTGCCTTTAATGTGCTCCAGGTAAATGCGCCGCCTCTGGAAAAATCGGCCCAGTGATAAATCGACCAGTCGCCAAACTGGTCGCGGCTCAACCAGAATCGTCCCTCGCCGGAAACTCTGCGCGGCACGCCGCTCGCCTGCCGCTGATGGCGCGCGATCAGCTCATACCGCTGCAAAAAAATCGCGGAGTCACCGGTCGTCACACTTTCCAGAGAGTCGAGACGCAGACTGAACGTGGAATCAACCGGAAGCGGGTCGCGCATCCGCGCGAAGTAGTCGCGTTCATTTTTCACGCCCCAGCGCGTAAACAAACCGGGCCTGGTGTTTGCCACTGTGGCTTCGGGAATAAAACGAAATTGCCGGCCCGACCGCGTCGAATCGGCAAAACAGCGTTCATAATTTACCACGTTTAAATCCGCCAGCGCATTGCGCAGATTGATGAACACGATTCCCGGCGAATGGGGCAAAAAAAAAGTGCCCTGCACGCGTTTCGGCGGCTCCGGCGTGCGCGTTTGAAACGGGTTTTCGCAGGCGTTGAATGCAAACGCGGAACCGATCACAACGAGCCGCACCCAGAAAAGAAAAAATCTCTGGATTTTTCTGAGTTTTGGACACTTCGTGCCGGCTTTTCCGACACTGCCGTTCGCCGAAACTTTCATGTTGAGAATATAGGCTTTGTGAAGAATTTTATCAAGCGGTATTTTCAGTTTTTCCGGCGCGGGCTTGTTTCTTTGCGAAAAAAATATTACATTCAGTTCATGCAATTTTGCCCGCATTGTTCCACACCGTTGGCAATCAGGCTCATCGAGCAACGCGAGCTTCCGGCCTGCCCGCAGTGTGAGTGGATTTACTGGAACAGTCCCGTTCCCGCCGCCGGCTGTCTCATCGAACAGGGCGGCAATCTTTTGTTGATTCGCCGCCAATCACCGCCGCACGCTGGTGAATGGAGTTTGCCGGTTGGCTTTCTGCAATTTGGCGAAACCGCCGAGCAGGCCGCCAGCCGTGAGGTGGAAGAAGAAACCGGTTTGCGCGTCGACGCCACGGCGTTGCTGGGAACGTACAGCGACATCATCAATACCCAGCGCAGCCATCTGGTGTTGATCTTTCGCGGCCGCATCATCGGCGGCGCGCTGCAAGCCGGAGATGACGCGGAAGAAGTTGGCTGGTTCTCTGAAAATGATTTGCCGCCGATTGCGTTTGCCTCCGCGCAAAGCGCCGTCGCCACCTGGCGCGCGCAACGCCACGGCCCGCCAACCGCGTACTATTTTTGTCCGCGTTGTCGCAGCAAATTGGAAACTCGTCAAATCATTGGGCGTAATCAACAAACGTGCCCGACCTGCGATTGGATTTACTGGGTCAACCCGATTCCTATCGCAGAAACTATCGTTACGAACAACGACGGCCAGGTTCTTCTCATTAAAAGAAAATTCCCGCCGCGCGTCGGCGACTGGGCGTTGCCCGGCGGCTTTCTCGACTGGGGCGAAAGCGCTGAAACTGCCGCCATCCGTGAAGTGCGCGAAGAAACCGGCCTCGAGGTAAAATTGTCGCGCTTGCTGTGCACGCTGGGCCTGCCGAGTTTATTGAATCCGGAACAATGTCTCGTCAAATCAATTTTCCTCGGCGAGAGTATCGGCGGAAATTTGCAGGCCGGCGATGATGCGCTGGACGCGAATTTTTTTGCGTGGGAAAATTTGCCGGAAAATCTGGCGACGGAGAGCACGGCCGAGGCGCTGCGCCGGTGGCGCGCTCAATGCAATTTGTCGGGCAACTGATTTTTGCGGTTAGCGCTTTTGCAAATCTGATTTTCATAGCCGGGAACTTTTACCGGGGTTTGCTTCAGGCTTCCGGCGCGATTCGCCGTTGAATTACGGCCATGAGCAACAACATAAAAAAGGATATCAGCAGCAGGAGCAACGCAAACGTGTGAGCCATGTCATAGTTGAGTTTTTGCACTTCAGCATAATATTTTCCAGCGTTCTTCAATTTTGGCGACACCACCAGAGCGAGAGCCACGATGCCGGCGTCCACGTTTCCGGTCTGAATGAATTGCGCCGTTTGCGCGATGTTTTCTCCCAATACCAGTTTCGGTTGAATCGTCTCCCACAGCTTAAAATGCTCCAATGCGGCTCTGGCGGCGCGGCCATACGGCGCATGCGTCGGATTCGCTATCGCTACTTTCGTGATTTTTTCATCGCGCAAAATTTCCAGACCGCGCGCGACTTCGATATCGGCGCGCATCGACCACAAAACGATATGGCCAATCGCATACAAAGTCAAGCTGCTGGAATCTGCCAGGCCCGCTTGAATCAGCTCTCCGGGATATTTCATGTCCGCCGACAGAAAAATATCAAACGGCGCGCCATGTTGAATCTGCGCAAAAAAATTTCCGGAAGAACCTGTCGAAACTTTTAAGGCAACCGCTGGGTGAGCCTTTTGAAATGTGGTGTTGAGTTCCTCGAGGCAATAGACCAGATCGGAAGCGGCGGCAATGGAAAGTGTTTCAACCTTTTGGGCATGAGCTAAAGACCCGAGGAAAAAAGGCAAACAAAGGAGATTAACGAATTTGTTTTTCATTAGTGAATCTTTCAGCGCAAACACCGCAGCTATTAAATTTACGGTTACGCAAATACGGCGAACGAATGTTATCATCACCATGCTCCTTTTAGGCCAAAGAAAAACTTCAGCGGCCTCGCCACCCGTCCTGCCCACGCCGCTTCGCTGTGCTCATCACCAAGGCCAAAATAGTACGCTAAATTTTTTCCTGCAGTAAAACCGCGACGAATAAGCGCGTCGCGCATGCTGCGATAAACCCACGCCTGATTGCCCTCTGCGCCCTCGCTGCCGTGATCGAGATAAATTTTGATATCCGGCGCCGATCGCGTTTCCGCCTCGACAAAACGAATCGCCGCCGCATTGTCCCACATCCACGTGCCGGAAAGACAGCCGGCCATGCTGAACACTTCGGGATGCCACCAGGCGAAATAAAATGAAATCAAACCGCCGAGCGAAGAACCGAACACCGCCGTATGCTCGCGCGCCGCAAGCGTGCGATAGGTTTTGTCGATGAACGGCTTCACTTCGTCGATGATGAATGCCGCATATTTGTGGCCGCGTTTGGTGGTGTACTCTTCGAGACGCGCCATGGTGTTGGCCAGCCCGACGATAATCATCGGCTCGGCTTTTTTGTCGCGAAGCAGTTTTTCGGCGGCTTGCCCCAACTGCCAGTCAACACCGGCAAAAGCCGTGGCGGGGTCAAAAAGATTTTGCCCGTCATGCGCGTAAATGACGGGATAACGCCGGTCTTTTTCATGAGTGTAATTCGGCGGCAGCCACACGATCAAATCACGACTATAGCCGGGAATCGACGATGGAAATTTTCGATGATGGGTGAGACTCAAATTTCGATTGAAAGAAATGCCGGCAAATCCGACTCCGGCGCGTGCTCGTCCCATTTGATCCATTCAAACGGCGTCCGGCAATGAAAGCAATAAAACTGCGCATAGCCCAGCGTCGTGCCAAAATTCGCCTCGCGGCGCGTGTCCGCTGAATCACAAAACGGGCAGCGGACCTCGTCCGCAATATCCGCAAATTGCCTTTTGCTTTTTTCTTTCTGCATGTTTAATTGTGTTCCCCCAATTTAAAAATCGCATTCTTGCTGCCGCGCAGGTGATAGAGAATTTTTTCATCCGGTTGCGTCGGCGTGCAGCGCCGCACGTTCGGATGCCATTGTGAGAAATCCAGGGGAAACGTCGGCGCCCAATGGCTATTTTTTTGTTCCAGGCCAATTGAGATTTTTTGATCATGGGCAAAAGCACCGACCCAATCGAGAAAGCGCTGGCGCAACGATTCCCACGCGGTGTTGATAATGCCATATTGTTCCAACTTTTGCATCATCGCATGATTGGAGGGACCGAGCCATTCCAGCGTGGGGGAGAGTGCCCAGCGGCTTGCTTCTTCGAGCGCCGCTTTCGTTTTCGAATTGTAAGTCGCCAGCGTGCGAAACCAGCCTTGCGCATTGCGGATATGATGCTTCTCTTCTTCAACCATTTTGTCGACGAAATTTGCCACCGGCTCAAAGGCGGATTTTTGCAACCCGGTTAAAATCACCGTCAACGCGCCGTCGGAAAATAAATTGATCGCGACAAAATCGGCCCATTTCACGAGCGGACGATCCAGGCAGGCGATATTGGCAAATTCATGCAACGCGCGCTTTTCCATCAACGCGCTCGGGCTGTCACCGAACTGGGCGGTGAGGCATCCGTGCAGCAAACGCAAATGGCCGAACTCATCCTGCGACATGCAGCATGCCGCGATTCCCGCCTCGAGGGCCGGTGTGCCAAATGTCCATTCACCGTAATGAAATCCGAGAAACATTTTTGTATCCGCCGTTGCCAGCAGCAGCGCATGCACGGCGTCGCGGCCATCCGCCGGGAGATTTTTTGCAGAAGCGAAAGTTTGTGTGCTCATGTTTTTGTATTTTCACATTTATAACTCTTCGTGTAACGTGTGACGTGTAACGGTCCTGGATTCAAAGACCGTTACACGTCGCACGTTACACGATTAATTGCCCCAGATCGGCTTATCCTCCGGGTTCAGCACCGGAATGATTTCGCTGCGGCGCACGACGCACATCTCCAGCCATTTTTCTTCGTCGTAAGCCGTCCAGGCATAAACTTTCGCCAATTCATCATTCGGCGCGTTGACGCTGCCGACGTGCATGATCGGCTCCTCATGCGCTTTGCGGGCGAAGACTTCGTAGATACGTTGAGAGGACATGATTTTTTGTTTTAGAAAATTATTTACCGCGAGCGATTTTATGCCGGCCATTTTGGTGGCCATTCTTTTTGGCTGCTTGGGCTATAATCTCTTTACGCAAGGCTACTGTGGATTTGAAGAGTAATAACCCTTTCTTAAAAAGAGATCGCAAGACTCTGACATCGCGTAAACGCGGCAGCCGGATAATTGAAATAGTAAAGGCGTTTGTCTCAACCTCTCACACCGCCACGCCAAAACTCTGCAAAATATCACGGCCCTGTTCACTGAGCCGGCTTTTTGTCCACGGCGGGTTCCACACGACATTCACTTTAACCGATGCAACACCGGGCAATTCGTTTACTTTTTCCTTGACGTCGGAAATCAGCATATCCATCGCCGGGCAGGCAATCGCCGTGAATGTCATGTCCACTTCAACGTGGCCGCGATCAACACGAACGTTATAAATCAGGCCCATGTCGACGATGCTGAGCGGCATCTCGGGGTCGGTCACTTCAGCGAGGGCGGACCAAATTGTTTGCGAGTCAATTACCATAAATTTGCAAAATACGCTCTTACTCGTTCTCTTAATCTTACTCGCTTTTAGAAGTTTCAAATTCGAGTAAGAGTGTGAGTAGGAGAAAGAGTAAGTGTAAGAGTAGGAGTTTCACGCCGACCAGTGCAAGCCGCCGAACGTACCCGTCTTATCGCCCTGCAGCATATTGACATAAGTTTGATTCATCGGGCCGCGCGCCTTCCAGCGTTGGAAAACCTGATCCCACGAAATGGGTTCATTGAAGAGCCAGCGTTTCGCCTGTGGATCGTATTGCACCGGAAATTCATATTCAAGAATATACTCTTTTTTTTCGGCATCGAAATGCGCCGGAACTTTGAGGCCGCAGCTTTCGCAGAGCGGCACGGTCGCGCTCATCCACACCTGGCGGAGCTGATCGTTGGTGAGGCCTTTCAATTTGTACTCGATCTGGTCGTTGTGCTTTTTCATACTGTCCGGCAAGCCGAACCACTCGAGCGTCGTCGGAAACATCCAATCGACCGCCCGCTGCAAGGCTTCTTTGGCCGCACCGCCGGCTTTCGCGAGACGCTTCATCCAGCTTTCACCATGACGCAGATGCAAAACTTCCTCGCGATCCACTTTGGTGAGCGAGCGTTGCCACGGCCCGTACGAACAGTTCTTGTGCACGTCGGCAAGCAGGGTGATGCCGGCGCGATCAAAAAAACCGTTGGCCAGCACCATCTCGGCCCAATTCTCCAGCGCCTGGTCGAAGCCATACGGATGCTTGAATTCATGCGGCTGACGTCCGTACATCAACCACTGCTTCGACACGCCGAGATCTTCGAGCAGGCGATACGCAATATTCGCATGGCCCAGCTCGTCTTGAATGATCGCATAAACCGCGAGCCGGCTGTTGATCGTCGGCGCATCCTTGGAAGCAAAATAGTATGCCGGTGCGCTCAACAACTCCGTGTCGCCTTGCACGGTAAGAATCACTTCCAGCGCTTTTTTATAGCCCGGCGTCATGTCATCTTCAGTTTCAACGATAAAGCCGTTGGCAATTTTTTGCCGAAGCTCGGCGTCTTTTTCCTGGGGCAACATTATTTCTCCCTTGCTTAAAACGCATCCAGGCGAAATACCGCTAAATAAACAATCGCCAAAATTAAAATGAGATTGATTTTGCCAATCATCAGATGACGCGATTTGATTTTTCCGACGGCGTTGCTATTCGAAGCTATGCGTTGCGAAACCATTTTTTTCAGTCCACTCAATTCCATGTGCGCGAGGATCAACCAGATGAACACCGCCGTCATTTTCACATGAATCCACGGCTCGGAAAATTTTCCCGACACACCGGCCAACCCCAGGCCGAGCACAAAAGCCAGCATCAGACCGGGAAAAGCCAGCGTGCGAAAAACCGCCAGCGCCATCTTTTCATTTGCCGCCGCCTCGCCGCCGGACTGGCGGGACCTGGTGATGAGAATAAACTGCGCGAGCGCGCCGCCTACGGCCATCATCACCGTGAGCAGATGCGCAAATTTTAGCCAATTAATTACAGCCATCGACATGAATAACTCTCCGAAAGAAGGTGGTATGAAAACATGATTTATTCAAGATAGAAAGAAGATGGCGAAATGTCAAGGGCGGAAAAATTTTTCTTGATTTTGGATTGTGGATACCGTAAGCTTTTAATATGCCACTTGATTATGATATCACGCCTTACGTTGAAGGCTGGAAAAAGCGCATGGCCGCCGCGCAAGCGGAAATGGCCGCGCGGAAAAAAGCCGCTTACGCCGATGCGCAACGCCTTGCCCAGGTGCTCCGCGAAAAATACGGCTGCACGCGCGTCGTCGGCATTGGCTCGACGTTTAATGAAAAAGATTTCACCGACCGTTCCGATATCGATCTGGTCGCGTTTGGCTTGCCGGAAAAAAAGTATTTTTCGATTTCAGCAGAGATCGGCCATTTAACTTCTTTTGAAGTCGACCTGATTCCGGCGGAAAATGCACGATCGCTCACTATGCAAATCGTTGAAGAAGAAGGGGTAGAGCTATGAAACAGTTCAATCAACTTACACTGAAAAGAATTGTTAAAGAGATTCGATATGAATTGAAAAAACTGGAAGAATTATTTCATGAATGGGGAAGCCATCAACATGGAGATTGGTCCAATACATTCTTTCTGCGTGGCCTGGCTTGCGTCTTTCATGATTTCTATTGCGGCGCAGAAAATATTTTTAAGAGAATCGCTCCCCAATTAAATGGCGGCATACCAAGCGGCCCGGAATGGCAGACAGCTTTGCTGCACAACATGCTTCTGGAAACTCCCGAAGTTCGACCAGCCGTTGTTTCGATGGAAACGGGTCAACTCCTGAAGACTTTTCTCGCTTTCCGCCACAAGTTTCGCCTTATTTTTGGTTTTGAGTTGGATCGTGAAAAAATGCGGAAACTTGATCAACTCTATCCTGAAGCGCACGAGAAATTCAATGAAGATATTAAAAAATTCATCGAGTTTCTCGAAAATCTTATCAAGAAAATTGAGACGAAGAGTTAATTGTCATTCTACGGCAAGAGCACCATTTTTTTGACCGCCAGCCACTTCGCGTTTTTCGTCTCGGCCTGCAAACGATGAAAATAAATTCCACCCGCGAGCGTTTTATCGGCTTGGCGGCCGGTTGAATCTTGCAAATAGCCAGGGCCTTCGGAGCCGAAATGCGTTCCGGCAGTCGCGACGCCGCGCAATTTCACATTGGCCCAACCAAAAGTTTGCGGCACGCCGTCGCTGAAATTTTTGCGCAGGCTTTGAATGGTCATCGGCGCAGCCTCGGCGGGAGGAGCGCCCGGGCTGTTGACCCAGATCGGACTCGTCCACAATAAATCACCGTCTTCCTGCACGAGCTTGGCAAAATAATAATGCGGCCCGGTGGAATTGCTGTCGACCAGCGTCCATTCAAAGTTGGCGGCATTTAAGTTTTGCCACGCCAACAAAAAGCCGTTGCGATAAATCTGCGCCTGCCGAAAGCGAATGCTGGCGACGGCGCGCGCCGCTATTCGTAACGTGACGCGGTTGTCATTGTCGGTAAAAGTTTCGCCCAGCCAATGGCCGTCGGCGGTAAACGCGTCGAGATAAATGCGATCCTCAAACGGATTGGTCTCGAAAGCATACGTGCGCCGGCTGCGAATCGCCCCAAGAATTTTTGGCTTCGTCAACGAATCGGCGAGCACGCCGGTCAAGTAAATATCGCCGTCGGTCGCGCGCAGATTTCCATAATTGGCGCCGTGATTGTCCTGATCTCCGAGCGCGCCGACGTGCCAGCCCTTTTGCAGCGCGACTAAATAATAGCGCTCATAATTTGTCGAACGTTTGCCATTGATCACTTCCACGCTCGTGACAAAACCAGCGGCGGGCACATAATAATCAAAATTCAGAAAATTGGAATTGCCGTTTTCGACGGAAGGATGATTGAATTGCCCGGACACGCGATTGCCGATAATGAATTCATACGCCAGGTTGAGATTGTAGCGAATTTCATCGTTGTCCAAACCGTTGCCGGCAATCGTCGGCGCCTCAAAAATATTCATATGCCCGTAGCCCGTGCTGCCAAGACTGCCCAATTCCTGTCCGGCAATCGCCACGAACTGGCTGTCGAAGTTGTTGTAAGCGGCGGCCGCAGCGCGGATTTTTTCGTAATTAAGTTGTGGCAAACCGTTGGTGTGATCGCTGATCGCCATAAAATCGGTTTTCGCCACGTTTTTAGCATAAGCATAAGCTGGCGCCGGCAGCCTGGCGCCGGCATCGGCATCCCATGACAGCGCCGAGTGCGAATGCATATCGCCGAAGTAAACGCGATACGTTTGTGCTACGGAAGGAGCGTGCAAAAAAAACAAAATAAAAAAGTTTGCAACGAAAAGGCTACGCCCGCAGGTGGAATCGTAACGAAAAAATAAAAATGTCATTCCGGCGGAATCTTTTTTGTTGCCAGGGCGTGGCTTGGATTGCAAAAAGATTCCTTCTGAATGACAGTTTATTGGAGAGGGTTTGCTTTTTTCATGAGCAGGGCATGCATAAACAGTTTTAAATTCCATGAGAATTTCAGCCAAATAATTCGTGAATATCCGTTGAAGCCGTGTTATCTTACAGACGCAGTCCGTGTTCATTTAAAGATCCGTGTTCAACTTAAATCGCACAATCCGATTGTTGCCGGTGTCGGCCACGTACAAAACTTTGTTGAACCACGCCACGCCGTTTGGCTGATTGAATTGCCGCTCGCCGCTGCCGCGCCCGCCGAAGCTCTGGCTGCGAAACTCGCCGCCGGCGGGATTGAATTTGTAGAGACTATCGCTGCCGGCATCGATGATATAAATGTTGCTTAAATCATCGAGCGCGACGTCTTCCGGCGCGGTGAATTTTCCCGGCGTGTAAAAAGCTTTGCCTTGCTCGATCTTCGGGGCGAAGCTGAACGCATCCATCGTGATCCATTGCGCGCGCTGAAAGCTTTTGCCGATTTGCGTGAAAATAAAATCAACCGAGCCGCGACGAACGGAAATGATGCCGCTCGGCTCCGTAACGGCAAAAAATCCTGTGCCACCAGGAGTCAACGGCAGTGGCCCGACGAGTTTGTCATCGGCGTCGAATTGCACGATGGCATTGTCTGCCGTTTCCATGCCCGCGCGCGTGACATAGTAGGAGCGTCCGAGATACGTTGCGACACTGGTGAAACGCCAATTGGGATGGTCGCGTTGCTCGAGCGTGAGAATCGTATCGATGCGTGCGCTTGCAATCACGTGGTTGGCTTCAACCAGATTGATGCGATACACGCGATTCGAATTATTCACCACGAGCAAATCCAATTGATTGTCTTGCGCCATCGCGACGGGGCGGGGGATGCGGCCGGAAAATCCCAACACGCTGCCGACCGGATCGAGCATCACGATGCGATCATTCTCCGTATCCGCGACGTAAACCAGCGGCTCGGCGCCGACGTGCACGTCGCGAGGGCCGCGAAAACTGTAACCTTGCGCCGCGCCCCAAATTGGCGACTGCTGCACATACAACGTGTCCGTGATGATTTCGCGATTTGTCGTCGTGCTTTGCGAGGGGAGCGGGAATTTCTCTCCGCATGCAGTAAATAACACAAAAACCAATATCCCCAACGGATAGAAACAACCCAACTGATGAAAGCTTTTATCCGTTGGGTTGTTTCTATCCGTTGGAAAGCTTTGATTAAAAAATTTTTTCATATATCAAATCCTTCCTCAAAAACTCAAAACAAAAGAAAATCTATTTGCACTACCCAGCCGCCCAAAAGCCGTGTACGCATAATCGAGATTCGCGTGCGCAATGGACAGCGGCAGCGACAAGCCCGCGCCGAAGGTGAAGGATTCTTCATCGACATTCAGCTTATAACCCGATCGCAACGCCACGCGTTTGCGCCACCAGTATTCGCCGCCGAAGTGAATATTCTCGGCGTTGTCATTCGGATGATTCAATTCCATGGCGACGGTGAGCTTGTTTTGGTCGTTCTCCATCAACTCCGTTGCGAAGCCGAGCTTGAACAACGTCGGCGGCACAAAGGATTGGAACTTGTTGACCGTTGTGCCATCGCGGCGTGTGAGTGAGCCGCTCGGTGTGAGTTGCTGTCCGAAATTCGTGATGGCGACGGCAAAACGCGTCGAGCGAAATCCGGTCCAATAATACATGCCCAGATCCACCATCACACTGCGCATTTCCACTTCGGCCAAGGTTTCTTCAATATATTTGACTGTTGTGCCGAAGCTGAATTTGTCCGTCATCTTGCGCGCGAAAGAGAGGCCGATGGCAATATCGCGGAACGTGAAAAAGTTGCCCGTGCCCGTTGGCGCGAACTCCGTTGTCTCTTCCATGTCTTCCATGTGCAACGACGTGAAGCTCACACCAATCGCGTTCATCGGAGAGAGATGATGCACGTAGCCGACGAACTCGTGCTTGATCTCCACCGGCCAATCGACGTGCGAGAGAATGAGCTGATTGCCCTCGAATTGCGCCATGCCCGCGGGATTCCAATACAGCGCGCTCGCATCATTTGCCACCGCGATGAACGTTTCGCCCATTCCAACCGCGCGCCCGCCGACGCCGATTTTGAGAAATTGCGCCGCCGCCGTCCCCGCGCGCTGGCTGCCCAGTTCGGGAATGAGTTGGGCGTGGGCTTGAGCACTTACCAGGAAAAAGGCGACAGCAATAAACTTCCAGCATTTCCGTCGCCGCAAAGCTAAGAAGAGTTTTTGAGTCATAATCCGCATCCAATGAGTTTGATTCATTTATCCTATCGGCACTTCGCCAATTTTAACCGCCCGACAAAGCGCTCTGAATCCCGCGAGGTCGCTGTGCAAGATGTTCAACTCCCGCAAGCGCGCCGCGGCCTCGGCATTAAAACCTGAACGCGAGAAGAACCACAGCCGTTTTCCCGCGCTTAGCGGTGTTTGCCAGCCCTCGAATTTCGATAATTTCTCAATAAACTTCTCGATATCGTTGATTTGCACCGGCGCTTTGCGATACTTCACCTCAACCAGCCAGCTCTCGTCGCCCTCGGCCAACAGATCGAACTCTATCGTTTCTCCTTCAATGACGAGCCCGATGCGATGCTCCACCTTTTTGAATTTGGGCAGCTTTAAATTGCCCGAGTCCAAATTGAAGACTTCGACGGCATCAACTTCCTGACCGTCAAAGCTCAACAACACGTGACGGGTGAAAAGCTCGGCGGCTTCGCCCAACATCCGCGCGACGTTGCCGCGGCGTTGCCGTAATTCCTGCAATTGCGTTTGGAGAAACGTTTCCAAACCCACTCCCACCAGACCGGTTTGATACTCGCGTGCGATGTACGCCGCTAAAATCGGATCTTTGATGCGGTCATAAACCGGAAAAAGCGAACCGGTCTGGCGCTCGATGAGGTCGGCTTCTTCCAGATTCTTCAGCACGCGACGCGCCTTCTCCGGCTCGATGCCGATCTCCGTCGCCACCTCATCAATACGCAACTCCTTTTTGGCAACCGCCAGTTGATAGAGCGCCAGCAAGCCGATTTTGTCGTCGTTGATTTTGTCCGCGACCGCTTTGAAATGACTATCCCAAAATCCCCGAATTTTGCCTTTGAGATTTGTGCATTCAAAAGTATACAAGGCTTCGACCTGTTCGAGGGTCGACAGATCTTTATCCTTGAGGCCGAAACTATTAAAGAAACACCAGATGTAATAAGGATTGCCGCCGGTCAAGCGATGAATTTCCGCCGCCGCTTCCTCGGAAAGCTTGATCTTCGTCTGACGGCTGAGCTTGTAAGCATATTCCATGCTGTGGGGCTGATCAAATGGATCGAGATAAAACGGCCCAAAGCGCCGCGCCAGCAAACCGCCCATCACCGTATCGACGACGAGACTGACCGCGGAACCGGAAACCACCATCGGGCACCAGCGCGCCTCCGCCGGTTTCTGAAACCATTCGGTGATGTTGCGAAATTTCCCGTAACGCTCATCGTAGAGTTCTGTCAACACCTGAAATTCATCAATCATCACAAAACCGGGCTCATGGCGGAGCGACGTGATGTAGGAAGAGAAGCGAATCGCCTGATCAAACGCCGCATTGAGCGCTTTATTCTCCAACATCTCGAGATGACCAATGAACTGTTGTTCCAAATAAGTGTCGCCACAGTTTGCCAAAAACTCTTTTTGTTCTTTTTGCCATGCAGGCAGCTCGGGCGGGGTTGAGAATTTTCCGCTTTTAAAAGCGCCATATTGCAGAGCAAAAGTGACGAACAATTTGGAAATAAATTGTTCCAGGGTCAACTGCACCACGCCGGGCTTGCTGCGATATTCCGCGAAGCTGACGAAGAACGGCACGATCTTCTTCTGTTGCGTAAACAACTGTCGGTAAAACTCCATCATCAACGCCGTCTTGCCCATGCCCTTGCGGGCAATGATGGCATAGCTCGAAGCCATGCTTTGGGAGGCTTTGTCCGCAAGGCTCCACAGAAATTCCAACTCTTGCGTGCGGTTGGTAAATTCCTCCGCGCTAACGACTCCCTGCGCCGGGGCAAAGGTGTTGTCAAAAGTTTCGGTGCTCATTTTCAACTTGCCAAATATGTTGATACTTGTTATATTTGTACAGTTAACCCCGCCAATGCGAGCAGCATTGGTTTAACGGCCACTCCGGAAACGGGGTGGCCGTTTGTCGTTTAATGAAATTCCCATCGGATTGAACAGCGTCGCGTCTGAAATTCTTGCTTCCAAAACTTTGACGATTTCTTCAAGCTCGATTTTTGGACTAATTTGTAATCCCAAAGACTTTGCTATTCCATTTGAGTCCGTGCTGAGACGATTGGCTAATTCCAAGGCACCTTTTCTCTGCGAGTTGCAGATAGTATTCCGACACATCGATTCCGATTGATTTGCGCTCGAAAGCTTGCGCCACGGACAAAGTTGTGCCCGTGCCGCAAAAGGGATCGAGCACGATTCCATCCGGTGGACAGGTCGCCAGAATAGGAATTTTGCACAGGTCTTCGGGATATGGCGCAAAGTGGCCGTTACGATTTTGCGTATCCTCCGGAAGAATGTCCCAGACATCGCCCGGCTTGCTGCCGTTGGGATGATACTTGAGAAAATAAAACCGCGGTCTCGCAACTCTTTGGCGCGTCCCGAGACGCGTTCCGAATCGGAATGCGTTGCGCGCTGTTGCCCGCGAATAATCATTCTGAAATCGGATATTTCCCCCAAGGCTGATCTTGCCAAGCATGTCATCCAATGTTTTCAAGGCTGCTTGCTTTTCTTCATTTGTAAGCGCCGTTGACAACTCGATTTGCCGCCGATAGCGAACGCCTCGGACGCCAGTGGCGGAAACTACCGCGCCATTTATCACCCGCGCTTGGCGTGGACTTGTGCGAATTGAATCAGCGTTATAGTAGTAACCGTTCGGGCTTTTGACAAAATGAAAAATATGCTCATGAACATTGGCCAAACGATCAGTCGTGTTGTCCAAACCGCCCTTGATCTTATTCCAAATCACGCTATTTCGCAGAACCCAACCATGATGTTCCATGAGCGCGAGCGCCAGTTTCCAGGGAATTCCCAAAAGACGTTTATTGAGATAAGTATCGCCGATATTCAACCAGAATGATCCGGTTGGTTTCAAAACACGTTTGACCTGCGCAAAGATGGCGACAAGATTCGAGATGTATTCTTCGTAGCTTGCTTCGAGGCCGATGCCGCCGTTATCATACTCGCGCTTGCCCCAATACGGCGGGCTGGTCATGCAAAAATCAATTGCAGCCTCAGGCAATTCCTGCAGAACACGATTGGCATCGCCAAGAATGAGCAAGGGCGACAAACTCTTGTCGCGTGTGTAGCAACTAAAATGATGGAGAATATTTGAATGAATAATTGACATAATAAAAATTTGTTAGCTCAAATATGATCGGCGCGAAACAGCGCGCGGCTCGTGGCGTTGGAATGGCACAAGCTGGGGCATCTCACGCGCCTGTCGATGCCGTTGAACACCAATATGATCATGGCGGCGATGCCAACGCACCGCGGGTATGGAATTGAGGTTCATTTTGCCTCTGCGATAATATACTTGATTTTTCGGGCAAAGTGTATTAATTTCTATTTGATCAACAATGGATATCGACAACGAACTTAAGCAAACGGTTGAGCAACTTTTTAAACTGTGCCGCGACTTCGGCATTCAGCCGCGAGTCATTGGCGGGTTGGCGGTGCGCGGATTCGCGCGTCGCAAACGTTTCACGCACGATATTGACCTCGCCGCTACTCGTTACGATAAGCCCAATTTGATTACGGTTCTCAAACAGATGGGCTTTGACTATCAAGATCAATCACAGTTTGAAGGCGTCAAAGCCAGCAAACGTATTGGCAACAAAACGGTTGAAATTCATATAGCGGTTGACCGCGTGTGGGACATGACTTCCAACCAGACTTACACACTCTCAATCGACTCCGTTGAAGTGCCGATTGATGATGCCGGTCTCTTGTTTGTGCCGACCGTCTCTGCCGAAGATTTGCTGATACTCAAGCTGATGCCGTTGCGTGACCGCGATTTGAGCGATGTCATTGCGCTCTTCTTGGATTTGCCGGAGATTGACGCTCGAACGTTTTGGGCAAACTGTGAACGAACCGGCAACACGAACCACATTACCGCACAACTCAGAAAACTCGAAAATGCGCTAAAGAGCGGCGACTTCCGCGAAGCTTGGGCTGATTATTATGGCGAACCGCTTGCAAAGCGCGACATCGTTGCGGTGATTGAAAAAGTACGATCGCTTTTGAAAAAGAAATCATGAATAAGGATACACAAATTGCTTGTCCGAAATGCCGCGCGACTGTTACTCTTTCAGTCAACGGAAATACGTTAGATACGCCGTTAGCCTGCCAAGCCTGCGGCCAAACATTCTCACCGCATTTTTATTGCCCCGATGTAAATTCGCCGTCGCGCCATATTTTTGCAGCGAACGTGCTCTACGTTGACAATATGGGCACAATTTATACTTTTTGCCCCGAACATACTTTCACAACTTACGCCCTTGCCGCCGACAGCAAGCCGCGCCGCAAGCGGACTCTTTTGCAGCCGGTCACTCGTTTTTTCGACTCTATAGTTTATCGTTTAGCCTTGACTTTTGAAGGTTGGCGTTGGCGATTAGCCTCACGCCGTTAAATTATTTTTGTATTTTTATAGTCAACCCCGCCAATGCGAGTAGCATTGGTTTAACGGCCACTCCGGAAACGGGGTGGCCGTTTGTCGTTTAGTGAATTCCCATCGGATTGAACCGTGTCGCGTCTGAAATTTTGAATTCCAAAACTTTGACGATTTCCTCAAGCTCGATCTTTGGACTAACTTGTAATCCCAAAGACTTTGCTATTCCGTTTGAGTCCGTGCTGAGACGATTGGCTAATTCCAACTGCAATGCTCCATTTTCCGCTTGAATGAATTTGTATATGTGAATATGCATCGGGTCGCCGAGCAAAGCATTGTTCAAACCATCAAACTTGAATTCTTTCTTCATATACGCCAAGAACAAATCCTGTATGACCAAAACCAAATGATTGTTGATGTTTTCAAAAGTCTGTATTTTGTGGTGCAACTGTATAAGAATCGTCTTTGCGCTCATCTTCCAATTCATACCGTAACCCTTTTCACCGGACGAATCGCGCGCTTTAACACGAAGACCATGCCGTTTGAGGAAACGTTGGCGTTCCGGCCAAATCGTTCCGGTCGTATCAATGGTTTGGAGTTCGACGCCGGCGAAATCTCGCACTTTTTTATGTCGAGCGGAAACCAGAAAGTAGTCAACATTGCCGCCCGGTATGGAAATTTCAGAAACAATGTGTAGTTGATTGCCCGGTTCATGCGCCGTGAGCAAGTGAATACAATCGGCAAATATTTGGCGACGTTCCAACAGACGATATGGGCAAATAACGATTGGGTTTGATTGTCTGCCGTATAAAACCGAGCAAGTGCCGATGGTTTGATTGGGATCGCTTTTTCGAACTTTCAGACATTTGCGGTTGAGATACGGACATGATTGAGTCGAAGCGGTGGTTTTCCAATTAGGCTCTTTTGCAAGCCGAGTCGAAAAGCCGTATAGTTCCAGAACTTTGCTCATAAAAGCCGGTGGCACCTTTTCTCTGCGAGTTGCAGATAGTATTCCGACACATCAATCCCGATTGATTTGCGCTCGAAAGCTTGCGCCACGGACAAAGTTGTGCCCGTGCCGCAAAATGGATCGAGCACGATTCCATCCGGCGGGCAAGTCGCCAGAATGGGAATTTTGCACAAGTCTTCGGGATATGGCGCGAAGTGGCCGTTGCGATTTTGCGTATCCTCCGGAAGAATGTCCCAGACATCACCCGGCTTGCTGCCTTTGGGATGATACTTGAGAAAATAGAACCCGCGGTCTCGCAACTCTTTGGCGCGTCCCGATACACGTTCCGAATCCGAATGCGTTGCGCGCTGTTGTCCACGAATAATCATTCTGAAATCTGATATTTCTCCAAGGCCGATTTTGCCAAGCATTTCATCCAACGCTTTCATGGCGATTTTCTTTTCCTCATTTGTAAGCGCCGTTGACAACTCGATTTGTCGCCGGTAGCGAACGCCTCGGACGCCGGTGGCGGAAACTACCGCGCCGTTTACCACTCGCGCCTGGCGTGGACTTGTGCGAATTGAATCCGCGTTATAGTAGTAACCGTTCGGGCTTTTGACAAAATGAAAAATATGCTCATGAACATTAGCCAAACGATCAGTCGTGTTGTCCAAACCGCCCTTGATCTTATTCCAAATCACGCTATTTCTGAGAACCCAACCTTGATGATCCATGAGCGCGAGCGCCAGCTTCCAGGGAATTCCCAAAAGACGTTTATTGAGATAAGTATCGCCGATATTCAGCCAAAATGATCCGGTCGGCTGCAAAACGCGTTTGACTTGCGCAAAGATGGCGACAAGATTCGAGATGTACTCTTCATGACTTGCTTCGAGGCCGATGCCGCCGTTGTCATACTCGCGCTTGCCCCAATACGGCGGACTGGTCATGCAAAAATCAATTGCAGCTTCAGGCAATTCCTGCAGAACACGATTGGCATCGCCAAGAATGAGCAAGGGCGAGAAACTTTTGTCTCGTGTGTAGCAATTAAAATGATGGAGAATGTTTGACTGAATGATTGACATAACATAAACTTGTTAGCTCAAATATGATCGGCGCAAAACAGAGCGCGGCTCGCGACGTTGGAATGGCACAAGCTGGGATATCTCTCGCGCCTGCCGATGTCGATGCACATCAAGATGAGCATGGCGGCGAAGAGTGGAATTGAGATTCATTTTGCCTCTGCGATATTGGGCGGCTCGATTCTCTCTGCGTTTCGCGGTATTTTTTTAGCTCATCGCGCCACACGAATTCTTAAATCGTTAGGCACTTTATTTCAACCTCGTTTTCTCTTTTATTGAAAAAGATGCTAAAAGCTATCTCGCCCGTTCACGAGGTTTTATTGGCAATCCAAGCAATGGACGTTTAGTATGTCCAAGAATTGTGTGTACAAGTTCATTAAACGGTTCATCTTTAATGCTATCATCCTGAGAATTGAAATTTAAGTAATACTTGCCTTCAAGAAAAGTAGGGACTTTTTTAGTTCCTCTTAAAATCGGTATTGTAATAATTTTCCTTTTAATACCAAGAGATGCTAATAGTTCAGCTTCATAACCAATTCCCCCCGATCTCTTATTTGCATACGAAATCGCCTTCTTAGAACACACAAATATTGCATATTTAGAATTCTTAATTCCTTTTTCCATATATTGAGTAAAACTATCACCGGGCTTGACTTCCCATTGATCAAGAAAAGCCAGCACGCCATTATCTAAAAGTCTATTAGCTAATAATTTTACCCATTCTTTAAGTTCTTTTGACTCATGTTTATATGAAATGAATACAGAATGATTTTCTGCCTTTGCCACTTTCTGTCTGATGCTTTCGATTACATCAATTGGTACGTTACAGTTTAAAAGAAATTCTGTAGGTATTCGACCTTTTGAATTTAGGATTGTTGTAACATCCAAGAATGACTTTCCTTCAAAATATACTTCGTCTAAGCCTTTGGCTTTAGATAAGTCGCAATTCATAAAACTAGTGTTTTTAAATACGGAATATTTAAAATTAGTGCCTTTGAAATCATTTTGTCGAAACATGACTCCCTTTAGTATCGACTCGCTTAAGTTTGCGTAACTCAGATTGGCATATGTCATATTTGAATCGGTCAGTTCAGCTTGAATTAAGGATGCTTGCTCAAAATTTGCATTAATAAACTTGCTATATGGCATCAGCGAACCGTCTAAAATTGCATGGGAAAAATCCGCATAAGATAAATCTAAATTAGGAAGTGCGCAGCCAGAGATATTGCTAAATTGAAAATTAGCAGGAATCGTTCCGATGCCTCCAGTATTCAAAAAATCTTCTTGGTTCTTTAAAATTGCTTTAAAAGAAGTGTCGCTTAGTTTTTTTACCTTTCCAAGGATTCTATAAACCTCATTCTCTTGTTTATATCGATAAAGTTCGGATTTATTAACCTTGTCTTCTTTTCTAATGTTTTTATCTACGATCTTCTTTGATATATTTGGCGTAAATAATATGAACTTATTAGGAACCCATTGTTTGGGTAATCTTTTCTCAATCTGTGACTTAAGAAGAGGATGGTCAAAATCTAAAATTTCAAGAAGAAATTCAATCAACATATCAGTTGGGATTGTTGTTTTTGGTAATTCCCCTTTAAGATATGAATCTGATAAAGCATTTTCGAAATATAGATCTCTAAGGGCCATTCCAATCATATCTTTTTTTGTAATAGTGATAATTCCTCTAGGCCACAATCCCATAAGATAAAGTCTAACAAGAGGTTCATTTAAGTTTTGAGTTTTAGTAATATCCTCGATTACAATGCTAGCAGCATAGTTAGCCATTATCTGTATACCATCGTAGGCATCCAATTCATTGTCCCGATTGGGATTATTAGGGAGTGGAACAATTTTCGATACCACATTCCACATAGCTTCATAGGATAATAATCTCCCATTTTGTTCTGCTATTCTATAGGCAGTCGCACCCGCCTCATTCCATAAATTGAAAAATTCTATGTTTCTTTTTCTTTCCAAGCTGTCAGCTAGTGCCCAATCTCCTTCAATCCATTCGACTTCAAATGTTGAGACCTTCTTTGCATCTTGAAATAATCGCGTCAAGTAAGTCTTTATCAACTCTTCGGCTCGTTTTTCAGTATCCCCTAAATGTCGAATACCAGAGAACCATCTTATATTCGAAAGCTCATGCATAGCTCTATATAGCTTTTTCTTTATTTCTATGGGAAGATTATCACACTCCTTTGGAAGATATATTCGCATAGGACAACTCTTTAATCAAGAAACTTTTGTAGTAATTTCTCAAGTGCTTAATACTAATTCGTCGTAACCAACCCGGTTTTTGCAAAATCCAACCATCTCAAAACCTCACCCGCATCCCCACCAGCACATTCCTCGGCGTCAAATAGCGCGCGGGATTGAAGGGAAACGGCGAGGCCGGTGGCTGGACATCCGGATAAAGCGGATCGTTCCAGCCGGTCGGTGTCGCGTCGCCGTATTCGTACGCGCGGCCGGTGATGGTTTCCGCATGCCTCATGCCACCGGCACTTCGCCAATCTTGACGGCTCGGCAGAGAGCGTTGAACCCATTGATGTCGCTGTGCAAAATCTTCAGCTCGCGCAAGCGTTTGTCGGCCTCGTCATTAAAACCGCTGCGCGAAAAAAACCACCCCGCTGTGCGGGGTTTGTCCGCGCTCAATGGTGTTTGCCAATCCGCCAGCTTCGACAATTTTTCGATAAATTTTTCCACGTCCTTTAACTGCGCCGGAGTTTTGCGATACTTGACTTCAATCAGCCAAGTCTCATCGCCCTCCGCCAACAGATCAAATTCTATCGTTTCTCCTTCGATAATCAGGCCGGTGCGATGTTTCACCTTTTTGAATTTGGGTAGTTGCAAATGGCCTAATTCAAGATTGAAAACCGCGGCGGCATCCACGTCCTGGCCGCCAAAGCTCATCAGCAAATGGCGTGTGTAAAGCTCCGCGGCCTCGCCCAACAATCTGGCGGCGCTGCCGATTTGCCGGCGCAGTTTTTCATGTTGCGAATTTAAAAAAGACTCAAGCCCTTGCCCGACGAAATCCGTTTGGTATTCCCGCTCGACGTATGCGGCCAGAATCGGATCTTTGATCTCATGGTAAAAGGCTCCGGTTTGGCGCTGAATCAGATCGGCTTCTTCCAGATTTTTTAGCACGCGGCGCACTTGTTCCGGCGGCACACCGAGCTCGACCGCAATCTCTTGCGCATGAACCTCTTTCCTGGCGACGGCCAGTTGATACAACGCTTGCAAGCCAATATTATCGCCGTTGATTTTGTCCGCCACCGCTTTAAAATGGGTGTCCCAAAATTGGCGAATTTTGCCCCTGAGATCGGTGGTTTCGAAAGTGTACAACGCCTCGACTTGTTCTGAAGTCGACAGATTTTTATCCTTGAGACCGAAACTGTGGAAGAAACACCAAATATAGTAAGGATTGCCGCCGGTCAAGCGATGGATTTCCGCCGCCGCTTCTTCGGAAAGCTTGATCTGCTTTTGGCGGCTCAATTTGTAAGCATATTCCAAGCCGTGCTGCTGATCAAAAGGCTCAAGATAAAACGGCCCAAAGCGCCGCGCCAGCAGGCCGCCCATCACCGTATCGACGACAAGACTGACCGCCGAGCCGGAGACCACCATCGGACACCAACGCGCTTCCGCAGGCTTTTGGAACCATTCGGTAATGTTGCGAAATTTTCCGTAGCGTTTATCGTAAATTTCCGTCAAGACTTGAAATTCATCGATCATCACGAAACCGGCCTCGCGACGGAGTGAAGTGATGTAGGAGGCGAAACGAACGGCATGGTCAAACGCGGCATTGATCGCGCCGGTCTCCAACATCTCGAGGTGACCGAGAAACTCTTTTTCCAGGTCCGCATCGCCAAAACCTGCAAAAAATTCCTTCAGTGTTGACAACAAGCCGGGAATCTCAGGCGGCGTTGAGAACTTTCCGCTTTTAAAGGCGCCATACTGAAAAGCAAAAGTGACGAAAAGTTTGGAAACAAAATCTTCCAAAGTAAATTGTACGGCCCCGGGCTTTTGTTGATACTCCGCGAAGCTGACGAAGAACGGCACGACCTTCTTCTGTTGCGTAAACAGTTGCCGGTAGAACTCCAGCATCAACGCCGTCTTGCCCATGCCCTTGCGGGCGATGATGGCATAGCTCGACGCCAGGTGTCGCGTCGCTTCATCCGCAAGGCTCCACAGAAATTCCAGCTCCTGCTTGCGGTTGGTAAATTCCTCCGCGCTAACGATTTCCTGCGCCGGGGCATAGGCGTTGTCAAAAATCTCGGTATTCATTTTTTACATATTCATTAAATGATAAATAAAATTCAAAACCTCACCCGCACCCCCACCAACACATTCCTCGGCGTCAAATACCGCGCCGGATTGAAAGGAAATGGCGAGGCCGGCGGCTGGACATCGGGATAAAGCGGATCGTTCCAGCCGGTTGGCGTGGCGTCGCCAAATTCGTACGCGCGGCCGGTGATGGCTATGCCCGTATGCCCTATGCCACCGGCACTTCGCCAATCTTAACCGCCCGACAAAGCGCATTGAACTGCAAAATGTCACTGTGCAAAATATTCAGCTCACGCAAGCATTTACCGGCTTCGGCATTAAAACCGCTGCGCGAAAAGAACCACAAGCGTTTGCCCGCGCGCAATCCCGCAGGGCGGGACCAATCCGCCAGCTTCGACAATTTTTCGATAAATTTTTCCACATCAGCTAATTGCGCCGGCGTCTTGCGGTATTTGACTTCGATCAGCCACGTCTCCTCGCCCTCCGCCAGAAGATCAAATTCTATGGTTTCGCCATCGAGAATCAAACCGGTACGATGCTCCACTTTTTTGAATTGGGGCAGTTTCAAATTACCCGAGGCGAGATTGAAAACGGCGGCGTCAACTTCCTGGCCATCAAAGCTCAACAGCACATGGCGGGTGAAAAGCTCGGCGGCTTCGCCCAACATTCGCGCGACATTGCCGCGGCTTTGCCGCAATTCCTGCAATTGCGTTTGGAGATGCGTTTCCAATTTCAGCCCCATCAGACCCGTTTGATACTCGCGCGCGATGTACGCGGCCAGAACCGGATCTTTGATGTGATCATAGACCGGAAAAATCGATCCGGTCTGGCGCTCGAGCAGATCGGCTTCATACAGATTTTTCAACACCTGCCGGGCTTTTTCCGGCTCGATGCCGATTTCTGTCGCCACTTCAGCGATGCGAACCTCTTTCCTGGCAACGGCCAGTTGATACAGCGCCTGCAAACCGATCTTGTCATCATTAATCTTATCCGCAACCGCTTTGAAATGGGTATCCCAAAACTGGCGAATTTTGCCTTTGAGATCAGTGGTTTCAAAAGTGTACAACGCCTCCACCTTTTCAGGCGTCGATAGGTCTTTATCCTCAAGGCCGAAACTGTGAAAGAAACACCAAATATAATACGGATTGCCGCCGGTCAAGCGATGGATTTCCGCCGCCGCTGCTTCGGAAAGCTTGATCTGCTTTTGGCGGCTCAACTTGTAAGCATATTCCAGACTGTTTTGCTGATCAAAAGGATCGATGTAAAAAGGCCCAAAGCGCCGTGCCAGCAGACCGCCCATCACGGTATCGACGACAAGACTCACGGCCGAGCCGGAAACCACCATCGGACACCAACGCGCTTCCGCCGGTTTCTGAAACCATTGGGTGATATTACGAAATTTGCCGTAACGCTGATCGTAAATTTCCGTCAAAACTTGAAATTCGTCAATCATCACCATCCCTGGCTCGCCGCGCAGCGAAGTGATGTAGGAGGGAAATTCAATCGCATGGTCAAAAGCCGTTTCAACGGCGCCGGTCTTCAACATTTCAAGATGGTTGAGAAAATGTTCCTCCAGGTAGGAATCGCCACAAGTTGCAAAAAATTTTTTCTGCGCCTCCACTGAGTAAGGAAGTCTGACGGGCGTCGGAAACTTGCCGCTTTTGAAGGCGCCGTACTGAAAAGCGAACGTGACGAATAATTTGGAAATGAATTTTTCCAAGGTCAACTGCACGACGCCGGGCTGGCTAACGTCTTCCGCGAAGCTAACGAAGAACGGCACGACTTTCTTCTGCCGGGTAAATAATTGGCGGTAGAACTCCAGCATCAACGCCGTCTTGCCCATGCCTTTGCGGGCGATGATGGCATAGCTGGACGCCTGATGTCGCGTCGCTTCGTCGGCAAGGCTCCAGAGAAAATTCAACTCTTGCTTGCGATTGGTAAATTCCTCGGGACTGATGAACTGCGCAGGAGCAAAAGTGTTTTCAAAAGTTTCAGTTGTCATTTTTCACGCATCCATTCAATGACAAATTAAAATATAAATCTCAAAACCTCACCCGCACTCCCACCAGCACATTCCTCGGCGTCAAATAACGCGCGGGATTGAAGGGGAACGGCGAGGCTGGCGGCTGAACATCGGGATAGAGCGGATCGTTCCAGCCGGTTGGTGTCGCGTCGCCAAATTCATACGCGCGGCCAGTGATGGGGTTGATGATGTTCGAGTTTTGGCGATTGAGCAAATTGACGGCTTCGACGAACAACGTAAATGTCGTATTGCGGAATTTGAAATACTTTTCAAAATTGGCATTGACCCATTCCCAGCGCGTGGCAACTTTGCCGTACGGATCATCTGGCTGCTCGTTGCGGTCAACGTCATCGGTGTAAATCGGCTTGCCGTTGTTGGTGAAACTGTCGGTGTTAAATTGCGGCGTGTAGCGTTTGCCGGCTTGCGAGAAATAGCGCAGATTCAAATTCCAATTGTTCGGCAGGCGCAGGCCAAATAGTTTTAAATTCCGTTGCGGGGAAACATAAAAATTCAGATTCACGCTCGCCTGCCACGGGCGATCCCACAGCAGAAAATCTTCGGTAATGGCGCGTTCGGGGAGAACCCCCCGCGCCACGAGATACGCATCATCCGGCGAGGAGCTTTTGCCGGTGGCAATCGAATAGCTTCCGGTCACCGAGCCGGTGAGAAAATCGCCGGCGCGTTTTTTATACTCGGCTTCGATGCCGCGGCTGCGCGAGTAATCCAAATTCAAATACGTCGTGAACGACTCGCGAATGAAACGGCCCGTGCCACTTACATTCACCGTCGTGACGTAATCAAAAATATCGCGATAATACGCCGAGATCGAGAGCGCGTCGTTCTCGCTGAATTTGTGCTTCAAACCGATTTCATACGCGACGGTGGTTTCGGGATTGAGATTCGGATTGCCGATGCGCTGAAACGCCGAGCGCGAATTGTTGGCGCCGAGCTTGGCATAAACAAATTGCGGGCGCGGCAATTTCGAGAAGTGGCCATACGAGAAAAACAAAATCTGATTGTCGGTCACCGGAAACGACACGCCGAGGCGCGGGCTGAGGCGGCCTTTCCAACGGCGGCCAAACAAGCCGTACGTCTCGTTGCGAAATTTATCGCGCGCGGCTTCGTTGATGGTTGCGACGCTCAAATTCTCGACAGCGTCTTCAACATATTTGCCGGGGAACCAATAATCGAAGCGCACGCCGACATTGATGATCATGCCTTCATAAGTAATTTTGTCCTGCGCATACATCGCGCCGTAATTCGGATAGGCGCGATAGATGTCGTTATTCAAACCGAGCGGGCCGGACCACGGCGCGTAAATGTCGATGAGCTGCATCTCGCGATACGTCATCTCGAAGCCGGCTTTATAGTCGTGGCGCTGGCTGCGATTGTAGCTCACATCCGCTTTGAGCACGAAATCTTCGACGTAATGATCGTGCCACGTCGGGCCGTTGCCGGCGTCATAAAAACCATCCGGCGGCACGGTGATGGAGCCATCAGGATTCGTGACGTAAGTGATAATCGGCGGGCGCGGAAAATCAAACGGCTCGAGATAATCCGTCCAGCGCTTGCCATTCGGCTCGGCGCGCAGGTTGGCGAAAAAGCGCGAGAGCTTCAGCTCGTAAAACGTGCGGCTGTTCAGCGTGTGCGTCCACGCGAGCGCGAAGCTGTTGTTGAGATGCGTGAAGGTGTTGAAATTGTCAAGATTGTTTTGAAACTCGTACGGATAGCCGGGGCCGGCCGGCACGTATTCGAGATTGGTTTGCAGCGATTGCGTGTTTTGATTCAGCGCCACGGAACCGTTGTACGAGAGCACGAGCTTGTGCGTCGGATCAAGCCGCCAGGTGAGTTTGAAGAGGCCGTTGTAATCATTCTTCTGTCGCGGCGCGAAACGGGTGCCGTAAAAAATAGATGAATAAAGCTGCTGCGCGCGGCGTTTGGTGAAATCGTTGCTGAGCAGCGCGTACGTATTCGCGAAGAGCGAGAATTTGCCGGGCAGACGAATGCCGAGCGCAGGTAAAACGTAATTCGTAATTGGCTCGGGGCCATTGATGCTGAACTCCGCAACATCGGTGTTGAAACTGAAACGGCTTTGCTCGCTGAAGGTGCCGATGATGAACGTGCCGGGATCGTGATTGCCGAAGTGATCGCGCTTGTATGAAATCGTGCCGTGATATTTTTCGCCACCTTCTTTCGTCGTGACATTCACGATGCCGCTCATGGCCTGGCCGAACTCGGCATTAAAACCGCCGGTGAGCACCTCGATTTCTTCGATAGCTTCGGTGGAAAGCCGCAGACCGAAACCGGTGCCGGAGAGCGGATCCTGCACGGAAACGCCATCGAGCAAAAACGCATTTTCATACGAACGCCCGCCGCGAATGTGAATCTCGTTGTCGCTTTCAACGACACCGACTTGATTGGCGACAACGTCGGTGACATTTTCGACCACGGAATTTTGAATTTCCGCACTCGAGATCGCGCGGCGCGTCGTCGTTTCATCAATACTGAAGAGCGGCCTTTCACCGATGATGACGACTTCCTGGCCCAGCGCTAGCGCGGTTTCTTCCAGTTGCAAATTGATTTCCGTTGCCGCGCCCGCGGTGACTTTGACGCCGGTGCGTTGCACTTGCTTGTAGCCGATCAGACTGATATCGATCTGATAGTCGCCGGCATTGAGCTCGGGAATTGCGAACTTGCCGTCGAAATCCGTGGCGGCGCCGCGCGCCGTGCCTTTGACCACGACATTCACGCCGGGCAACGGCTCGCCGTTTTTCTTGTCAGTGATGCGGCCGCGGATCGCGCCTTTGTTGGCTTGGGCGAGGAGCAGAGTGGTGCTCATTAACGCGGCGAGGGCAACGCAGGTGATGGTTTTTTTCAGCATAATCGGGTTTCCTGAATTGGGCAACACGAAGAGAATTGGAACGAAATTTTTTGCAACGAAAAAAGAACCGCAACGAAAATACAAAGATACAAGAGATATCGTGGAATTCAACTCTGACGTCGCGAGCGCGTCGGGCGTTTTTTCGGCACGAAAGATTGATCAAGGTGCCGAGAGGATTTGTAAGCATCATCCAGCTCGGGTTGAATCACATTTTTATCGACTAAAAAATCATAATCGGCAAAACTTCGCGCCGCGCCCGTGTCGAAAGCACCGATAAAATTGGCCGCGCCGGAGGTCGAACTGAGATTTATTGGCAGCGTGGGATACATATCTCCGAGCGCATTGGTTTCATGCCACGCCGAGGCGCTTTCTTCGATGGTCATAAACGTATCATTAATGAAAACAAAAGGAAATTTTCCGGTGCGCCGGTGAATTGCCGCGATTTGTGGCTGCATCGGTTGGTCCTTTAAGCTTTTCCCGGAAGCGATAACCTGGCCATCCATAACGACCAGCCATGCCGCATCACGCGCCGCGCCAGCATTCTGCGCTCTTTAATGGAGAGTTTTTCATATTCCGGTAAGGACAAATTTTTCCCCACGAATTTCAAGGCCTGGCCGGAAGCCGTCACACCAATCGACGTCATTTCCGAGTCCCGAGCGGCTTTTGGTAACGCGGCGCGTTTACGCTTGAACTGATCGATGAGTTCGCTAATCGACTGCAAGGTCGCCACGTCGATGTGATTCAAGTCGGTTTTGATCTGCTCAATTACGGCATTGTCGTAGCTCATAAGCGTTCCCTCGTTTAATAAGGAGTTTTACTTTAAATGACAATCATCATGCCGCAGCCTCTTTCATCAAAAAGCGGCGAATGCTCGCGCGATCTTCCTGATAATCATCTTCAGTGTAATGAAAGACTTTATGCCCGCGATGCGCCAGCAAACGGTAAGCTTCAGCTTTGCGCAGCATCAATTTTTGACCTTCGCCTATTAAGTGCGTCAGCGTTGACTGTTCGTCATCTGTCAGCCGTCGGTGCTTTTTTAAATCAGCGAGGGTTTCAAGCAGCGTCTGTTGCTCTTCAGCCATTGTCGCTTGCGCGACTTCCCAAAGCTCCGCATCGCCTAATAAAGAAATGGCATTCAACTCCGAACGCAGGTTTGGCGACAAGTCTTCTTCTAATGGCAACATGATTCGAATATAAGAAAAAATTCAACACTTACAACGCAAAACCATTTTAACAATCTACCGTCCGGGCACTAGTAGCGTCCGGACGGTTTGATGGCCGTTTTGAAAACTTGCGCGCGTTAACGCCTGAAGGCGTTACTACGAACGTCAATGCGCCGGGCCGAAGAAGATCGCGTTCAGGAGCAAAAGATTCGTGCCGTCCATGAACGCGCGCGTGTTCGGATCTTCGGCAAATGCCACCACGTGGCCGTCGCCGAGATTTTGGTGCATCAAAAAGGCTTTGTTGGCAAGCTGCTTTTTTGACTCCTCCCAGATGAAACCGCTCAACACGAGTTTATCTTCCGGCATGTACAGGCCGACGTTCGTGCCTTTGTCGAGCTTCAACGGCGTGTAAATGTTGCGGCTGTTGACGATCACATTTGCATCGCCGTCGTAGCCGAACGCCAGCCAATGCTCCGTGTCCAGCGTGAGGCGCACGATCGTGCCGGGCGTTTCGATGGGCAACTCTTTCTCCGGCTGAATTTCTTTTTCCACATCGAACGGCTTGGTCAGATCGGGCTTCGTTTCTTCTTCTTTATCGGTTTTATCTTTTTTCTCCTCTTTATCTTTTTTCTCCTCCGGCTTGCCGCCTTTTAATTCGCGCGTCGTGGCGAGCAGGCCGACCTTCTCGCCGGTGAGCCATTGCGTCGCGTTGCCATACGTAATCAACGTGCCGCCGTTGCGAATCCAATCTTTGATCGCGCCGCCCTCGCCGAGCGCACGGTCGTAACTGCCGAAGGCGTCCGGCAAAATCAGCACGTTATATTTCGCCCAATCCGCGCCGTCCAATTGCTCGGTGTAAATCAACGTCACCGGATAGCCGTACATTTGCTCGAGAATATAGCGCGTCCAACCGGTCGATAAAGATGACGTCGGCGTGTTGTAAGCCAGCACGATTTTCGGTTTCTGCAAAAAGACCACATTGCCGCTGCCGAAATTTACGCCATCGTCCACCCAGGAAGAGTTTGTCGCGATGATTTCTAAATTTTCCGTTTTGGAGATTTCCGTGAGCTGCTCAAAAAGATCGACAGGGTTTTCTTTCACCTTCACAATCAACGTCCCGCGCGGATACTTGCGGCCATTCAGCGTAAATTCCCTATCCGTGCTGAACGCGCGAATATTTTTACGCTGCAACATTGCCAACGCGCGCGCCGCGGCATTCGTGCCCCACGGAATTAAATAAGCCAATTGCGACTTCCCGCCCTGCACGGCGCCGGTTGAATTTTCCTGGCCGAGCATGACAAAATTTCCCAGCGAAACCTCGCGGCTGCGATAACATTCCACATCATACAAAAGCGGAAGCGACCAGCCGGTGACGTCATAAAATTGGGTGCCGAGCCGTTTCTTCTCGCGGCGCAATTGTTCTTTGATGAACTTGTCGTCCATCGGCGTGTGTTTATCCAAAAGCGTTTTCGCCAATCGTTTGGAGGGCTGCGCCAGCGAAACGACAAACGTTCCGGCGGGAAAATTTTTGGGTTGCACCGTGCCACCGTAATAATCATCGACGCGACGATTGCTGAAAGATGACGTAGCCTTTTTCACCTCGATGCCTTGTTGCTGCAGCAAAGCCGCGAGTTTGGCCGCGCGATTCGGATCATTGCCGGGCACGAGGAGAAATTCTTTGATCTCACCGGTTTTGCCGTCTTCTATGGCGGAGCGGCGATATTCATAAAAATAACGCAGCACCTCGGCACGATTTTTTGCCGTCGTTTCCGCGGTCGAAAGCGACGCAATAAAATGATGCTGCACGGTGTCGCGATAGTGCATCGTCGTTTCATCATCACGCCTGACAACGAGGCCACGCGCAGAAGCCTGCTCATATGTCATGCCGACCGAGCCGTGGAACATTGGCCAGCCTTCGCCGTAACCGGGATAAAATGAGTCGAACACTTCGCGCGTGAAATAATCGAACTTCATGCGATCAAACCATTTTGCATTGTTGCGGCCAAATTTTTTCAGCATCTCAATTTGCGAGGCCGGCATTTCGGGATTCAACGGATCGGCGGGCGGCGCGAAATAATACGTCAAGTTCGAGCCCATTTCGTGCAGATCGACAAACACCTGCGGAAACCATTCGAGATAAGCTTTCACGCGGCCGCGCGTTTCTGGTTGCGTCAGCGCAAACCAATCGCGGTTCATGTCGAAGAGATAATGATTGCTGCGCCCGCTCGGCCAGCTCTCGCGATGCTCCGCGGATTGTTGATCTGCATCCGGCCAGCGCCCGGTGGTTTGGCGAAAATAATTGATGAAACGATCGCGGCCATCCGGATTTTCCATTGGATCGAGAATTACGGCGCTGTTTTGCAAAACACTCTGCGCCAGCGAATCATTTTGCGCCGCGAGGAGATGATAGGCCGTGAGCAGCGCCGCGTCGGTGCTCGAAATTTCATTGCCATGCACGCCGTACGCCAGCCAGGTGATCGACGGCAGGGAGGAGATGAGTTGATCGGCTTCCGCCGCAGAAATTTGTCGCGGATCCGCCAGCTTCTGTATGCCGGATTTGATCTCGTCAATACGCGCCAGATTTGGCTCCGACGCCACGATCATGTAATAAAGTGAGCGGCCTTCCCACGTCTCCGCATATTTCACCAGCCGCACATACTTCGAAATTTCCGCGAGCCGATGAATGTATTTCTCGACTTCATGATGCATCGTGATTTTTTCGCCCCACCTGTGCCCGACGATCTGCTCGAGCGTGGGAATGGCGGGATTGTATTTGGCATTGGGATAAAATTCAAAGGGCTGCGCGAAGGATAATGGCGCGAAGACAAGCAAACTCAATGTGGTGATAGAGAATCTGGCTTTCATCCGCAAGCTCCTTTATTACTGGGTTCGTAATCATGAGAGTGGTCAGTTGATTGGGTAAAAGATGCACAAGTTTTTTTGTAATGTCAAGGGCAAGCTTGACTTTTTAAGTAAAATTATGTAGCTTGATTCATGATCGCGAGGCTTGCTGTTCCATATCACAAACAAAACCGTGATTACACCTGTGGCCCCGCTTGTCTACGCATGGCGCTTGAATACTGGGGTTTTCAACAGGACGAAGTTTCGCTGAGTATGTTGTGTAAAACAACAGTAACCGGCACCGGTCTCGCGGAAATTGCCGAAGCAGCGCAGGAATTGGGATTTGTGGCTGAATGGAAAAGAGGCGCGAAAATCAGCGAGTTGACCAATGCGTTGAAGCAGGGCATTCCGGTCATGGCAATGGTGGATGCGCGGCTTTTGCACGATATTGAAGTGCCGATTCCAGTTGGACACATGATCGTTATTGTCGCGATTGACACGAATACGATTTTTTATCACGATCCTGAAGTCGGTTCGGAGCAGAGTGTTTCTCGCCCAATATTCAGTCAGGCGTGGGAAAATTTACGAAAAGGCATGGTGATCATATGGCAGCAAAAAGGGATATAAAAAAGGCGCGTGAAGTCGTGGCCGATTACCTGATTTCATATGTCGGAGAAAAAGCGGTGGCTGGAACGCCGCATTATGACAACGTTAAAAAAATTTGGTCGGTGCCGATATTGTGTTATACGGCTCGCGGAATTTTTCTCGGAGGAAAAATCGAGCTTGACGAACGACTGGACATTATTTACGCGCCATCGAAAAGTGAATTTACCCGCGTCGTCGAACAACAAGTAAAACGCTTGCCGGCAATCGTCTATGCCAACGAAGAAGAGCTTGAATCAAAAGGCTTTGAAGTTGCAAAGCTCATTTAAAGCGGGGCAAACATTTTTCTGCCCTCCAGCTTTCTGTCTTATGAATGTTTTTGTGGGATGATTTTGACATGCCGATCAAAACAAGCGAAAGAAGCAAGGACGGAGGAATAGAATCTTTGATTTAGCATTGTCAAGTTGCTTCTTCCGCACTCCTCAACCGCATTCAATTCCCTCCGTGACTTTACGTCATTTTAAAAACGCATGGCAACAATTTCTCCGGTTCCTGCAAAAAAACCGCGACAAGGCAGAGGCGGAAAAATATTACAATTTTGTCTTGACACGCTGAACGGCTTTGTGTATATTGCTGCAAGGGATAAAAGACAGCACGCAATCACCAATCCTCTTAGCCATGAAAAATCATCAAGAAGATGCCTTACCGGTTCTGGGTTCTGCCGCCTCCGGACTGCGTTTTGAACTGGTACTGGCCAGCCACGCGACCGACCAGGCTTTTGAAGAATCCCCCGAGCCCTTTGCCGTTTTGAGCCAGGTGGGAAGATATTCGAAAATCTTTCTGGCAAGAGTCGTGATGGGCAAAGACAGCACGGTCGAACAGATGGCCTGGAAAATCCAGCGCAGTGATTATGACGGCCTCACGGAAGGGCTGAAGAATCCGGAGGTGCATGAACGCTGGGAGCAGGAATGCCGCAATTTGTCTGAATTCATCCATACCGAGCATAAGGAAATCGTCGGCTTGTTCGAATTTAACAGCGCCCCGGAAGTCGCGAAATCCGAAGCCGACCGGGTCTTTGTCAGCAAGCCGATCACTTTTTGCAAGCGCATCAAGCGCTATTTTTATCCCATTTGTCCGGATTGCCTCGGCTGGCTGCGGGATTGCACGAACGAAGCGCTTTTGGCCGGCCACGGACTGGCAAGGTATGAGCAGAGCAGCGCCAGATATTTATATTGTCCCAAATGCAGCCAGCGCGGCGCCGAGAGCACTTTTTATTCTTCTGCGCGGATCGAGGGCGAATTGCCCGGCCCTCAGGCGAGAGTTCTGCGCGGCAGCCAGCTCTATCGCGCGTGGCGCCAGATTTTTGCGGCGCGAGAGAAATCAACGCCAGCCGCAGAGCTCGAACCACGCGCTGAAATGGTTTTTCCCTGTTACTCCTGCGAGCATCACACCACCTGCTATCCCGCTGATGCGCCGGCCGATCAAGCCATCCCCGCGGAACAGTTGCTTTATCCGGTCTCCTATTATGAATTTCGGGCTCTGCCCCTGCAATTGCTGCACATTCATTATGATGATTTCTGCGACCTGTTGGGCGGACAACACTGGGAAGATTTCAAACAGGTGTGCA
>Ga0247727_10002535_pt1 | contig 41604 bp, 43 predicted proteins | sample WisWelCaveWW1625_FD_202498 | JGI IMG/M metagenome (GOLD analysis project Ga0247727, IMG submission 202498) | Biofilm microbial communities from Wishing Well Cave, Virginia, United States - WW16-25 | ecosystem: Environmental > Aquatic > Deep subsurface > Groundwater > Cave microbial mat | place...
AGACATACCCTAATTGTTGATAGTAAATAGTTAATTGTCAATTGTAAATTGTGGAAGTCGGGGTGCTGGGAATATCTTCCTCTGAGCTTCGCTCAGAGCGATATTTTTTTACGTAGCAAAAAAAGTGAACCCAGTCGGGGATCGCGGACTCCCTTCGTCGTTACCCTCCTCAGGGTAAACTTCTCGTCCTCAATCTAAATTTCGAAAATCCCACAAATTTTTTGTGAAATTTTCGAAAGTCGGGGATCGCGGACTCGAACCGCGGGCCTCGCCGTCCCGAACGACGCGCTCTTCCAGCTGAGCTAATCCCCGTAGATAGCTATTATACATCCCTACGAACTACGGACTATATCAGCAGGTCGCTTTGCGCTCCTCTGTTATATCCGATTCAGCAAAAGCTGAAGGCGGATATTGACTTATAAACTATTTAGGTTTTAAGCTAAAGTTAGGTGCATGGCAAGACGCAAGGCAAAACAGCCTAATTTTAATTTCTCTGAGTTTGTAACAGACCCGCCTGTGGCGACTGCTCTTTTAGCTTTTGCTTTAATTGCACTTGTTCTTTCGATTTTGGAATTTGGTTCAACGTTGACGTTTTAAAATTATGGGAGAGGGTACTTTAAAGTTTTATAATAGTTTTTTGCAGGTTACGATTTTAGTTTTTACTTCGGCTTTGGTTTATTTTGCCTTTATTTACTATCCTAAGGCAATAAGTACTTACAAGAACGCCGTTTTACCCCAAAAGGCTTTTGTGCCTGCAGCTGTTGCCCAAAATAGTAGTTTCCCCATAGAAACTGACACTTATAGAGTGGTTTACGAAGAAGGATCGGATACTTATTATGTTTTTGTACATGGAGCAGGTCTTGAAACATATGTGACAAACAAAAACGGGGCAGATTTGGCAATTAAAAATGGACTCTCTGTTGAGTCGCTTTGTGGTTACAATATAATTTATTCGTCGACTTCAAAACTTGAAGTTCCCCCAAAGTACCAAGAAAGACCGGGATGTTAGGTAGTTAATAGAAAAAAGCGTATAGCGTATAGGGTATAGTTTAGAATTTTAAGTTCCCAATTGGCTGTTTTTAATATATAATTTGAGTGGTTTTGGCCCCAGTAGCTCAATATCAGCAGGTCGCTTCGCGCTCCTCTGATATAATTGCTTGCGCAATTATGGCTAGAGCGCCCGTAGTTCAACTGGATAAGCCATAGCTTTTCTACGAGTAAGCAATAGCTTGCGAACAATTGGAGCCCCAATAGCTCAATGGACAGAGCAGTCCCGTCCTAAGGGAAAGGTTGGGGGTTCGACTCCCTCTTGGGGCACCAATTGTTTCTAAGAACAATCGCGTCCTAAGCGATTGATTACAGGTTCGAGTCCTGTCGGGCGCACAATAAGTTGGTAGTAGGTAGTGGGTAGTAAATAGTTTTAAGATATACTTATCTACTAACTACGAACTATGGACTACTCACTCCAGATTGATAAAAGAGTCCTTCTTGTAAGAACTATCGGAAACTTCCTGGTTTTAGGCTCTTTAGCTTCTATTTCTTTTAGTTTTTGGCCGGTGGCCTCTGCTTTTGTTGGGCATAATATTGATAAGTTAAGGGGTAAAGATTACGAGGTTGCGCCAACTGCCGATACTACTCAAAGTTTTGGTTCGCTTTTGGGAAAATCAGATCCAAATATTAAGGTTTTGGTACCTCAAGATCCTAATTTTTCGATAATTGTTGAGAAAATAGGGGCGGATGCTCCGGTTATTGCCAATGTCGATGCTTCGAGTAAAACCACTTATGAAGCGGCACTCAAAAAAGGAGTTGCTCATGCTTTGGGAACAGCTTTTCCGGGCCAATCTGGAGTAACTTACCTTTTTGCCCATTCGACAGACACGATTTTTAATGTCCCAAGGTTTAATGCCGTATTTTATCTTTTGAACGAGCTTGTGCCTCAGGATAAAATTGTGGTTTTCTTCGGAGGTAAAAGATACGATTATTTAGTTATCGAAAAGAAGATTACAGAACCTGAGGATGTTTCTTACTTTACGCTTAAAACTGAAGAGCAAATTTTAGTTTTGCAGACCTGCTACCCGCCAGGGACGACTTGGAAGAGATTATTGGTGGTGGCCAAGCCGGCAGCTGTTTCACAGCTGCAGTAAGGTTGATAAGGTTAAGATGATTGAGAGTACTTTTACCTTAGATTGACAGCGTAAAGGTTGGGGAGAGTACCCTCAGTTTGGGTGAGGGTTGTTAAGATAATCAGTCTGGTTGCAGAGGGGTGCGCAAAAACAAAACCGTTTTCGTATTTTCCCGAAAAAACAGTCATTTTATTATTGCCGTCGACTTCAATTATCGAAATTAAGTCCTTTTGGGCAATAACTAGGTGATTTGAATCTGGAAACCAGGAGATATCGACAAAATCCGCAAAAGTTGGGAGTTCGTATTCTTCTTTGAGTTTAAGATCGTAAACTTTATATTTTTGCTCTTTATTCTGGTAGATAATTTTTTCTTCATCCGGAGAAAATATTAGACCAGTGGGGAAGTAGTTAATTTGGGTTGCTGGGTTATTAGGTTGTTGGGTTGTCAGGTTTCTGGGTGAGAGCGGTGAAGGTGAAGGGCTTGCAAGGCTTGCCGTTGCGGTTGCTTCTTTAACGCTATCTGGTGCCAAAATTGCCTGGGTTTGGGCGGTTGCGTTTAATTCTTCTTGCCAAGATGAAAGTGTGGCCGAAAGTGCCCCCGTAACGTCGCGAATGTCCTGATCCACCTTTTCGGTATCTATTAATAAATTGGCAGTTACAATGCCTTTATCGTTTTCAATGCTCGCAATCAACTGTTTTGAATCTGGACCCCAAATAAATTTAGCTTTGGTAAAGTCGAAGCTTACTTGATTTTTAACGAGGAGCCTGGGGTTTTGTCTAAAAGCCAAAGGGCTATCCGAAAGAGGCATCATATACAGACCCCCTCGTTCGCCAGGTGAGCCATAAACGATTTTCGTACTGTCTGGAGAAAGATTGGGATTTGCGGCCCCAGTTGTGGTTAGAGGCTTTATTTCTGGGGCCAAGGGAAAAAGCAGTGCCTTAATTTCGGTTGCTAAATCGGCATTAATTCTTATATCTTTTTCCCAAGTTGTGTAGCCGTCTTTCTGGATTTTTAATTTGTAGACTTTAGGTTCCAAAAAAGCGATGTTGGTGTCGGTTGCAGAGGTTAAGCGATCGTCCAGGTAAACTTGGGCACCGGTAGGAACGGAAGCTACAACCAATAAGCCTGTTCTTTCAATTCTGCCTCTTTTAAAATCAGGCTTAAAGCCTCTGGCCCAAAAAATGGCGGCGGTTGACGCAACCAGAATTGTAACTATAACAATAAGGCTAAATAGCGTGCGGTGTTTGGCAAGTAAAGACATGTAAAGTTGGTGGTAGGTAGTGGGTAGAAGCTTCTACTAACTACGAACTATGAACTACGAACTAGTTTGGGCATTGTAACAGAGGTGGTTGACGGGGGCAAGAAAGATAAAAAGTACCCAGTAATGTGGATAGTTTGTAGTAGGTAGTTGGTAGAAGGTAGAAGAGAGGAAGCGAGAATATATTCTTTGCAAATGATGTACTACAAACTTAACTATATGATGTCTTCTGATATCTTATAATTTGCTTGACAAAGTTATTCAATGTAGTTTCAATGAAGTGAAGAGGAGATATCAATGCCTGCCCGGGCGAAAAAAACTAGCACAGTCTCAAAAGGCACAAGCGAAGTTTTGAGAAATTTTATTCTATTTGTTTTGGCGATAAGTTCCGTTGTTCTTCTGGTGACCTTCTTTCTTTAAAACTGACCATCTTTTTTGACAAATTGCCCACAAAAGTGTATATTTACTGCGCATGGAAAGGGTAAAAACACTCGGTTTTGTAGCTACGGCTTTTGCTGGTGGAGCAAGTATTATTGCTGCTGCCTGTAGTAGCGGTGAAGGAAGCACAGATGGTCCGGGGGTTAACCCAACAAACAATCCAGATACTCCAAACCCAACTCAAACAATAGAAATTACCTCAAGCCCGCTTGTAGAAACTCCGGGGGTACCAGTTAGAAGCATAACGTTTGAGCAAATATCGGAGAAGGTTAGTTCTGCGTATATCGCTGCGACTGGTCAAGAAGTACCGGAAAATATTATGTTGACTTTAGCCTCTTGTAACGAACAGAATATTCCGACTGAAGGTTATGATTACCCCTCAACAGTTATCAATAGCTGTGGTTATATTGGAGCGGAGCTTTTTAGGTTGCAAACAGAGACACAGCAATCTTTGGTTGGTGAGGCCGTTTCAGATATGATAATTTTTACGGAAGATACAATCGATAATCTTGTTTATGGTGGGTATCTTACTTCGGAACAAGGTGAGGGACAAAAGGATATCATACCTGTATTATTTGGTTTACAGGCTATAGACGTTCCTGGCGACAAATAACACTTAGGTTCTCCTATTTGACTTTATCCTCCAAAATTCGCTTCAATTGAGTTAGATAGTAGATTTATTTAATGCCTGTTCTGCCTAGCGGACAAACTATTAATGTTCGAAACTCATCTAGTCTGATTCAGATTAGCAAGGGTCGGTTTATCGTTTTACTCTCCTGTTTTGTCTCAATTTTTATAGTTATTACACTATTCTTTTTTGAAGATGCTGCTTTGCTTAATTTAGCAAACATAAAAGTAGCAAGCTTTGCTGAAGATTTTAAAAACCAAAGTTCTGAATATGTTTACCCGGGTTCAGAATTGCAAAAACGTTACATTGGCAATTTCGATACAGTTAAATTAGAAACCAACTCCCAGAAACAATTTTTACTTCTTTCCCGTAACTTTGAGATTTTGCTTGGTTCATATACTTCAACACATAATCCTAAAATTCGAGACTATCTCCAAAGGCTTTCTGATTATATAAAAGAAAACTATTCGAGTCAGTTTACATCAAATAACCAAAAATTTAGTATTCCATGTTTGGATACTGCTTGCAAAGAAATAAAGTACTCGACAGAAATTGAAGAGATTAGAGGGATTATCGAGAACGACAATGTCTTTGCCGATCAAATGCTAAATAAATATCTTCTTGATAAGCTTGAGGAAGCTGCTTTTGTAGAAAAGGCAGAGGATCAACTTGAAAGTTATAACCAGGTATATCAAGTAATACTTTCAGACTGGAGAAATACAAAAAATCCTGTGGCTGAGGATTTGTTGAACAAATTACAAAAATTTATCGAAGGAAATTATCCAGATCAATATGCAGTCTATAAAGAATTAGGAGTTTACAAGTTGGAATGAAATATTTACTATCGATTGTTTTTGGTTTGTTTATTTTGTTATTTATTGGCAGTTTAAGGTCAACTGACGCAGGGCATTTCGGGGGTGCATTAATACAGGGTAGCTTTCAAAATAACGGAAATATTGTTCCAACAATAACTTACTATATAACTCAAGGTAGCGGAGAGAAGGTCACGGGTTTTCCAAATCCCTCGGTTGTAGTTCCAGCAAGTTCCAGTGTAGGATTCCTACATATAGATGCCTCGCTTGCGCAGCCTTACACTCTTACTTGGTGGTCGAATTGTGTTCCTGATCCAGCAGTAAAGGCAATTGATACGTCGCTCGATGTTACTTCTGGTGGGCATAGTTACAAGTTATTCCAATTTCCAACACAAGACGTAACTTGTCCTAATGTGGGTGGGGAGCCAATAATTAGTGGGCCTTCATGTCCTTCGCCTGGAAATACTTTAACTTTTTCGTGGAACCTTTCAGGAGCCGGTCCTTATAACGTTGCCAAATATCATCTTTTTAGATCTCAGTTGCCAGACAATAGCCCGGATGACAATTTTATACAAACAATTAATTCAACTGCTTCATCAGGTGGTATATCGTGGGGAGGCATGACGCCTGGGGCAACGTATTATGTCAGGGTGAGTGCCGAATCATTGCCTGGACGGATTAATCCGAATAGCTTCGTCTCGACTTGGAGTGCTCCCGATTATGAAGTTATTACTTGTTCTGGCCCGCCTGGCCCGCCTTTGCCGCCGCAAAACCCTAGAAATGAGGGATTACCGCTTTGTCCAAATAGTACTGTCGGTTCGGATAATGCTTTTAGTAATGTCCTGACCAAATTTAATGTTTCTGGGGCAACTACAGCCGAATACGAAATGTATACAAACAACAACCTTTGGTTTAATAGTCTGCAGGCTCATAATGCCTGGGTTAATCTAAATGTGAATTCAAGCTATGAACTCTGGTATACGTACAATAATCTTGCGCCGCAAACAAGATATAGCTGGCGGGTAAGAGCAGGTAATGCCAATGGTTGGAGTGGATGGGTCAATGGGCCAGATATAAATGTTCCTAAATGTACATCGCCTGGGCCTTATAATCTAACGACTTCTCCGGGATGTAATGATGCTGCAACATTTTCTGTAAATTTTGCCTGGACCAATGCGGCAAGTAGTATTACGCTAACGCGCTTTAGATTGTATCGGGAAACAATTTCTGGTGGTGTTGTAACCTCGACGTTAGTTCAATCTCTTGACTGGCCAGATGCGAGGACAAGTCATTCTTATAGTCCTATTAGTCGAGATCTTTATTATCGCTTTGAAATTCAACAGGTAGCTGGCGGTTTAGATAGCTCATGGTCGATTAATCGCTTTACTATTTCTTCTTGCACTCCGCCTGATTTAACTGTAGAAGTTTTGCAGACCAAAAATAACGCGACAGGTGTTTTGCAAACAGTTTTTACTCCAGGGACTATTGTCAGAGTTGAAGCGAGAATAAAAAATATCAGTGATTTTGCAGTTTCGACTGCACAGCAACCCACTTTTTTTAACAGATGGGATAGAGATCAACCGGGAGATTCGAGGCCGCTTACTAGTAGCTGGCAAGATACTGATTGTTCTCCAAGTGTATATTTCGGTGGTGATTGGACCATTGATACGCCATTTGCTGGACAAGCGACATTCCCTACAAGTGGTTTTACAAATCTGGGAACGATCAATACCACGGCCTGGCCCAATGGAACTTACAGAATTAGAGCCGTTACAGACTGGGGTTGTTTAATAGATGAAGGATCGGATGATACCAGCCTAGTTCATGCAAACAATGTTAAAGAAATTACATTTGTAGTTGATTCTAGTGGGTTGCCGACTAAGCCAGCGAATTTGACGATTAATAAGGGTTGTTTGAACCAACTCCAACCAACCGTTACTTTTGGTTGGAAAGATTCTGAACTAGAAACCTCTTATTCCTTACAGGTAAAGACTACTGCCTGGACCTCTGATAGCGGACCGGCGCCATTTTATTCAATTACTCTGGGTGCGAATGTGACTTCTTTTACCTGGAGTGCTAGTTCTCTGATGTCGGGTGTACCACCCTTAAATAACACGATTGGTTATTACTGGCGAGTAAGAGCAGCTAATGGATTTGGTTTTAGTGCGTACGTTTACCCGCCGAGCACATCACCTACTATAACGCCCATTCCGGGAACTTCTTTTTCGACCTATGACTGTCGACCAAACTTGCGGGTAACTAGCCTTTTAATTCCTGATGCACAGGTAAATCAGCAACTTGACGCAACAGTTATAGTGCAAAATGCTGGGCCAGTAGCAACTTCAGGGCCTTTTGAAATTGCCCTGAATATGACTGGATCTCTTGATTGTTCGATAACTGAGGAGCATTTCCTGACGGTGCCTGCATTGGCAGCAGGCCAAAGTACGACTAACCTTATCAAAGTTAATATGCCTGGGACGCCAAATAGTAGTCCCGGGTATACAGGTATTGCTTATGCTGACTCGGACTGTCAGGTTTTGGAGACCTCTGAATCTGATAATTCTTTAACTGATCTATACGTGGTTATTGGTTTTGATCTTTCGGTAACAATTGATTCTTTTAGCCCTGCTTCTCCATACCAGGGTGGTCAGACGCCAATTACGGCTAATATAACTGTTAGCAATAGTGCCTCTGCGAACATGAACTCGCCAGGCCTTGAAACTTTTGGTTTTTGGCCCAGAGGAGAAACTGGGGGTGACCCAGACTTTTCAACTTGTCCGAGTCCTCCAGGTTTGGCTCAATCTGCACCTGTTAATGCTACCTTTGCAATTCTTCTTCCAGGGGAATTACAAACAGGTATTCCTCCTGGTCGCAGCTACAGCACAACTATTACTTTTACGGCCCCGACTGCTGATGACAATTACACGGCCTATGCCTATATTCTGCGCAACTGCCCTAATGTTGCCGAATATAACTGGGCAAATAATCTGAGTAGCGGTAAAACTTATCAAGTACGAACCAATGCCTGGTTTGAGACGACTGGGGCGGATATTTGTAGCAGGCAAAATATTGCTTTAGGTTTTAACCCTGCAAGGGACCAGGCTACCTATATGATGGTACGGTCTGCTAGCGATCCTAACGCATCTGCACGGTGGACGATTAATAACTACCCGCTAAGTACCAACTGTGTAGACTCTGACGTTTACGATTATGTGGCGGAGAGGTTTAAGCAGAAGGCGATATATACTGGGCCAGCCATTTGTACTATTTCGTCGCTTCGGATTGGACTTAACTATTGTGGAAGCGCTCTTACTGGTGGAGGAGGAGTGGCTCCTGGGGGTAATACGGTTTTATTCGTAAACGGTGATTTAAATATTACCAGCAATGTTACAGTTGCATCAGCCGCAAGTCATAGTATCACCTTTATTGTTAGTGGCAATATTAACGTAAATACTTCAGTAACTAGGCTAGATGGAATTTACGTTGCTGGGGGAGAATTTAAGACCACAGACTCATCTGGTACAGCTGGTGATCAATTAGTTATTAATGGGGCAGTTTATGCAAGCGATGCCAACTTAAACAGGATTCTTTCTGCTAGTGCAAACTGTACTTACTCTTCGATAACCCAGACAGTAGTTTCACCCTTTGCCTGTGGCGTCCAACCGAATGTGGTCCACCCGGCAGAGATAATACTTTACGATCCTAAATATTTGGTTTTGTTAAACACCCTTATTGGTTCCCCTGAGGTTAACTGGACAGAAGTTGCGCCGTAAACCTTCGGTTTACGGAATGCCCAATTTCCAAAATCCAAATTCCAATGACCAAATTCTAATGACCAAAAAAGCATACAAAAAAGATATCTATGAGCGTGTTTACGAGTTTGCAATTGTAGTAGTGAAATTCACAAGAAAAATTCCAAGATCACTTGAGGCTGATGTTATTAGGAGACAGTTAATAAGATCGTCAACGTCCATAGCAGCGAATATGCAGGAAGCTGATGGATCTAGAACTCATTTAGAATTCAGACATTCTGTGACAGTGAGTAAGAAAGAAGCAAAGGAAACAAAATTATGGCTAAGGATGGTTTCAGATTTATATCCTAGTCTCAAGACTGAAGCTGATAAGTTAATGAACGAGAATGAACAAATTATTAAAATTCTGGCTAGTATTGTTATAAAAACGAATACTTAGTTGCACTTTGGTAGTTGGAGTTTGGCCATTGGAGTTTGATAATTGAGCATATTTGATCTACTTTGCTTGTAGTGAGGTAATTAAACTACAAGTTGCCTCTTGCCCAGAGAGAATGCCAGCATTAAAATGCTGCCATGCGGCTGCCTCTCTTTTCTTCAAAACGCTTAGGAATAGATTTAGGAACCTCCAATTGCTTGGTTTGGTCAAGCGGTGAAGGGGTTGTGCTCTCTGAGCCGAGTGTGGTGGCTGTTGATTCTGTCAGTGGGAAAGTAATTGCTGTTGGCAGTCAGGCGCATGAAATGCTAGGCAGAACTGGTGGTGGCAATATAATGGCTCAAAAACCTCTTCGCGATGGGGTGGTTGCAGATTACCTGGTTGCTCAAAGCATGCTTTATTATTTTTTAGACAAGGTTCTTGGAACATCTCGCTTTGCTCGGCCAGAAGTAATGGTTTGTGTACCCGCAGGTATAACACAAGTAGAAAGAAGGGCAGTTTTAGAGGCAACGCTTTCGGCTGGCGCCAAAACCGCTTATTTAATAGAACATCCTTTGGCTGCTGCTCTCGGTGCTAAACTGCCAATTGATGCTGCTTTGGGTTCGATGATTGTAGATATTGGTGCTGGACAAACTGGGGCGGCTGTAGTCTCTTTAGGTGGTATTGTGGTTAGCTCAAGCGCCAAAACTGGTGGCAACAAGCTAGATGAGGCTATTTCTACTTATATCAGGCGAACTCATAATTTGATGATTGGAGAGAGGATGGCAGAGGATATCAAAATTAAAATCGGCAGCGCCATGCCCTCCAGTTCAAAAAAAACAATCGAGGTCAAAGGCAGGGATGCTGTTTTGGGCTTGCCCAAGACAGTAGTTGTTGATAATAACGAGATAACGGAGGCGATGGGGCCAGTACTTTCGGCAATGACTACTTGTATCAAGAATGTTTTAGAGCAAACTCCGCCGGAATTGGCTTCGGATATTATTGATAGAGGAATCGTTATTTGTGGAGGCACTTCGCAGCTAAAAAACCTGGATAGGTTGATTACTAGTCATACTGGGGTGAGTGCTCACGTTGCCGAAGACCCGATGCAATGCGTGGTTTATGGAACCGGAATAGCGCTTGAGAATATTGAGCGTTTTAGAAGAGTAATCTCTGCGAGGTAGCTCTTTGCTGACTGGCTACGTTATGTTTTTGGATACTTCAAGGTTACTTTGAAATTGGGAAGTTTCCTTCCGGAAATGCAAATTTCAAATTTTCCAAAATGTGTCGTGACTATTCATGATTTGGGTGTCGAATATTTATCTGGATTTAGCCTCAAAATACGCCGCCTACGCGGCTAGCGCCATTATTGCGGTTTCCGAGGCTACTAAGCGTGATTTGGTAAAAAAGGATAGACTCAGCCCCAAGCGGGTGCTTGTGGCTCATGAAGGGGTCGAGACAACCTTTTTCAGACTAAAGTCAAAAAAAGACTTGTCACTTCTCACCTATCACTTGTAATTGCAGGCAAACTCGGTTGGGATTATAAAGATATTGTTACCGCTCCCAAAAAATATGGGGTAGAGAAGAAGGTCAGATTTTTGAAGTACGTTAAAAGTGCTGATTTGTCGGCCCCCCCTTTACAGCGGAAGTATTGTTTTTGCCTTTCCTAGCTTGTTTGAGGGCTTTGGTCTACCTGTTTTAGAGGTTTTAGCATGCGGTTGTCGTGTTGTTGCCAGTGATATTAGGGACGCATCGGGAAATTTATAACAATTTAATGACCAATGACCAAACTCCAAACTCCAAAAAACGTAAAAAATTGGGGTTCGGTGCTTGGGATTTGGGATTTCAAACTTCTAAGGAAGTCGGTGAGGCTATGATTTTGGTAAAACCAAAATCAGTTGATGATTGGGCATCAATCTTATATCAAACTATATCTCAAAGTAACATTATAAATAAAAATAAGGCTAAATTTAGAACTTTAGCCGCAAAATTTAGTTAGGAGAGGACTGCTGAAGAAACTCTTGAAGTATTTTTCAAGGTTTTGAGTTAAAATTAAGTTGTATTTTAAACCTAGGAGGCGATAAATGGCTTTAAAACGGCACAAAAAAGAAGATGGGCTAACTGTGGGCGGAATTTTACGACGTAAGATTAATATTTTGGGAGTTGACGTTTGCGATATTTCCCAAAACTTGGCAGTTAGTAATATTTTAAATTTATCAAGAGACAAAAGGGGAAAGCATATAGTAGTTACTGTTAACAGTGAGTTTATAATGCTTGCTAAGAAAAATCCAAAATTCGGGCAAATTTTGAAAAATGCAGATCTTTCGGTGGCCGATGGGGTGGGGGTTGTAATTGCGAAGCTAATTTTTGGGGGCAAGGTGAATGAGCGGGTTACTGGGGTTGATCTTATTGAGAAACTTTGTAAAGAATCAGCAAAAAAAGCTATTAGGGTAGGCTTTTTAGGCGGTTTCCGAGGTGTAGCACAGAAACTTTCCGAGCGCCAACAAATCAAGTACCCGGGTCTGAAAATTGTACTGGCTCAATCCGGAAATCCTACTATAGGGCAAGATTTGAGGCTAATTTCGAATATTGGTAGGGTTGGAAGGGTTGACATACTTTTTGTGGCGTATGGGATGGGTCAGCAAGAATTTTGGATCGAAAGGAATCGAAAAAGGCTAGATATAGGTGTTTTCATAGGCGTAGGGGGAGCCTTTGACTACCTTTCTGGAACAAAGCTAAGAGCCCCCAAAATAGTTCAAAATAGTGGCCTAGAGTGGTTATGGCGACTTGTTTGGGAGCCAAAAAGGGTATGGAGGATGAGAGTTTTGCCGTTATTTTTTTTGTTAATAATTAAAGAACTAATAGGTCGTCTGTCTTCTAAATCTAAAGACTTATAATTTTTCTAATTAGGACTAAAAATTCAACACTAGAAGCTCAAAAATGCAAAAGTGAATTTACATATTATAAGCTTACATAAATTAATAAGCATAAGACATATTAAATCGAACTCGAGGTTAAAAATTTTGTCAATTTTATATATGCATTTTTTTTTGCTTTTCAAAACGCAAACTTATTGTTTATCTTGAATAATTAACTCTTCTAAGCTAAATGGCTAAGGTAAAATATTTACTCAATAACGTTTTTTTAACTTTTATTTCACTATTTTTTAAAGACCTTTAGTTTTACATGTTGTTTTATTCAGTTTTCTTCTAGTTTTACTTATTATAAGATCTAGTCTCTTTTTTTCCTTTATATCTGAATAGGAATTACTATAACCTCTTAAACTCGCCCTTTTATAACTTTTTTCCCTTTGGGTCATTGAAAAAAAGGTCCTGGAAACCATAAAATATACAAAGAAGCCTGTAATTTGCTTTAATGGCCAAATACGTTCCAGATATAACTACTAACAGATGGATAATTGTTGCTGAGGGTAGATCAAAAAGACCTACAGACGCAAAAGCCGCAAATGTTAATAAAATTTGCGTTTTTTGCTCAGGTTTCGAAAAAATTCCAGGAGAAGAAGTTTACAGGATAGGTGAGGGAGCGCCATACGAGAAAGGCTGGCAGGTTAGGGCTATCAAGAATAAATATCCGATTACTGACTTTCACGAGGTAATAATTCACAGTCCAGATCACGAGCATGACATCGATAGCCTACCGCTTTCCCAGGTAGAGCTAATTATTCGTGCCTACAGAGATAGGTTCAATGCAAATTCAGAAAATGGGCACGTGATTATCTTTAATAATGTAGGAGAAGTGGCTGGGGCTTCAATTTCGCACCCTCATTCTCAATTGGTAGTGGTTGCTAAGCAGATTAACATTGATTCATTAAAGCTCGAGCCTATTGTAAATACAGTTCTTGAAAACGGCAGTTTTATTGGTTTCTGCCCTGAATTTTCCCAATGGCCATTTGAAGTTTGGATTGCTCCTAAAAAAAGAAAGGAGTTATTTGGGCAAATCAGCGATGAGGCTATAGGTGATCTAGCCTCGATTTTGCAAGAGATAATAAAACGTCTCCTAAAGCATCTTGCAACTGAAGAACATTTTCATCCTGGAGTGCCAGTGGTCACCTTTAAGCATGGACCAGCCTTTAATTACTATATTTCTCATGGTGAGGATTGGTACTTGAGAATAATCCCAAGATTGGTTCATAGGGCCGGATTTGAGCTGGGGACAGGGCTTTCTGTTAATCTTGTAGACCCAATTGATGCAGCTGAAGCGCTAAAGCAGGAAACAGGGGAATGAAGAAATTAACTTTTAACGACCATTTGTTCAGGGGATATGATCTGCGCGGCGTCGCTGGTAAAGACCTCGATGAAGGGCGAATGGAGGTGCTTGGTCTGGCCTATGCTACCTTTCTTTACCAAAGAAGAATCTGGGAAGTAGCTGTGGGCAGGGATAACCGTCTAACAAGCGAGGCTTATTCCAACGCTTTTATCAAAGGATTACTCGAAAGTGGCGTTGATGTAGTTGATATTGGCCTTTCTCTTGCTCAAATTGTTTATTTTTCTCAGTATTATCTTCGCTTCAAGGGTGCTGCGATGATTACAGCTTCGCATAATCCTGCAGAGTATAACGGTTTGAAGTTGGCAATAGGTTTTTCGGACACAATGACTTCAACAGAAATTCAACAGTATAAAAAAATTGCTCAATCAGGAAAATTCAAAAAATTCGAAAGAAAAGCGAGTTTAAGAAAAGAGGATGTTTTTCCTCACTACAAAAAAGATGTTTTAAGAAGAATTCCAAAGCTAAGAAAATTTAAGGTAGTTGTAGATACGATTTACGGTACTGCGGGTATGTTTTTGCCAGAAATTTTAAGGGAAGCAGGCTGTGAAGTTATTGAGCAAAATACTAAACTTGACGGGACTTTTCCCTTAGGAACTGCTGACCCGACTGAAAGAAAGGTTCAGGAAAGACTTGCAGAGAGAGTACTCAAAGAAAAAGCTGATATCGGTTTTTCCTACGACACAGACGGTGACAGGATGGGCATAGTAGATAGCAAGGGCCGGCTTATCTGGAATGATACCCTGGTCTCGATATTTGCAAAAGATGTTTTGGAGTACATGAGCGGAGCAAAGATTATTTTCAATGTGCTTTGCTCAAAACAAGTTAAAGATGTAATCGAACAAATGGGTGGTCAGCCGGTTATGTGGATAACCGGGCATTCTTTTATCAAGGCTAAGATCAAGGAAGAACGGGCACCATTTGGAGGAGAACTTTCTGGACACATGTTTTTTACAGACAACTTTTACGGTCATGATGACGAAGCGTATGCCTCTTTAAGGCTTCTGGCATATTTGACACGGGTAGATAAGTCCCTTGATCAGGTAGTTGACGGGTTGCCAAAGTATGTCAGCAGTCCTGAAATCAAGCTTGGATGTCCCGATAATATAAAGTTCGAGTTGATCTCAGAAAAAATTGCGGTTGATCTTGAGAAAGCTTACCCAGACGCTCAATATGTAGAAATCGATGGGGTTAGATTCGACACAAAAGATGAAATGGGTGTGATTAGAGCCTCCCAAAATGGGCCCTACCTGACTGTTAAATACGAAGCTCGAGGTCAAGCTGGTTTTGAAGAGTTGCGCAAGACTCTTTCTGAAATACTCCACAAGTATCCGCAGGTTGATTTTAAAGACGGGGTCAACACAGACGCTCTCGATTAGTTGATGATTACCTTTTCAGTTCTCACTTACAATATTCACAGTGGTAGAGATGCCAAAAAAAAATATAATTTGGGGGCGATTATTGCGGTTCTTAAAGCTTCTGGTGCCGATATCCTAGGTCTTCAGGAGGTAGATTGTAAATTCCACTTACGCAGCAATTGGGAGGACCAAGTAAAAATTTTATCCGATACCTTAGGGATGAAAACAATTTTTGGGCCCGCAATTGTTTTTGGAGACAAAAAAGGGGAGTATGGGAACTTACTTTTAACCAATATGCCTATTATTGATCACAAGACTGTGACTATGTCCCTTGGCGCTCACAGCAAAGTAAAATATGATGGCACTAGCAATACAGAGCCTAGAAGTTATATTTTTGCAGAGGTAGATATTGGGAGCGGTCAAGTTGGAGTCATTAGCACACATTTATCGTTTCATAGCAAAGAAGAACGGCTTCAACAAATTAAAACAATTGAAAAAGAGATCCAAGAATTTGATAAGCCACTGATTTTGATGGGTGATTTAAACACCACAGAGGATTCTGAAGAATTTTCAATTTTTAATACGTATTTATCCAACCCTAGCGAGGGAAAAACGTTTATAACTAAACCAGACGAAGAAAGACAAATTGACTTTATTTTGACCAGAGGCTTAAGGACTGAAAAGATCGAAGTAATTGAATCTGACGCCTCTGATCATTATCCAGTATTGGCTAAATTTTCTCTAGAGTAATCTTATTTTTTTAATCGAGTAATTTAAGTATCTGATTGTGAAGTAAGCCGTTTGTCATTACCGCGTTTTCAGAAGTTAGCGAGAATTTACCGGAAAAATCTGAAAATTTACCTCCGGCTTCCTCAACTATAATTGAAGGCGCGGCAAAATCATGAATAGCTCCGTAAGATTCGACCATCGCGTCTATTTTTCCTTCCAAGAAAAGTTTTAGATTAAAGTTTCCTGAACTTCTGGTTGCCATGGCGGCTTTGCTTATTGCCAAAAGTTCGTTGATTTTTTTCAGTTGAATAAATCTTTTTGTAGTACCTGTTCCTATATAGGCGTCTTTTAAATTTTTGGTCTTTGATAGTTTAATTTTCTTGCCGTTCATATATGCGCCTTTGCCAGATTGTGCCCAAATTAAATCACCAAGCACCGGAAAGTAAATCACACCCACAATCGGCTTACCCTTTTTTAGCACTGCAATAAAGACTGCCCAGAAGGGAACCTGTTTTATGAAATCACGGGTTCCGTCAATGGGGTCTATAATCCATTGATACTGCGCCTTGAGATTTTTTGGTTTTAATTCTTCACCGATTATTCCATGAGCCGGAAATTTTTTGGAAATAATTTTTCTTATTAATTTTTCGGTTTCGACATCGGCAACAGAAACAGGGGATTCGTCCGCTTTATATTTAACTTTGACGCCTTTTTTAAAATATTTGAGGGCAAGCTTGCCGCCTTTTTTGGCTGCGTCTATTGCAACATCTAGCATTATTAAATAGTACTTGTCTCTGGAGTTTTTTGGGAAATACCTAGTAACCAGAGTACGGCTTCTTTCTTATATCTTCGGTCGCCGCGGGAATTGATGCGGATTGCCGGGAGTTTACCTCTTTTGCCCCATCGTTTGACTGTGAGCGGAGCAACGCGCAGAATTTTTGCTACTTCCTTGACGGTTAATAAGTCTGGCCAGTCATCGCCAATTGCCATTTGAACCTCCAGTGAGCAGAAGATTTTGGGTAGATCTTTCTAAAAGCTAATATAAACTTTACGGACTCGACTATATCACTGTGGAAATTTTTAAGTCAAGATAGGAAAAAGAGAATTCTTGCTCTTTTGCTATCAAAAATTGCTCGCCATAAGAGATTAAAGTTCGATGCTTAATACCCTGGCTCGCTCAAGTCTACGCGAGCAAATAGTGGGTTTAAGTTCGCAAGTTTTTTTCGTGCTCGCTTCGCCAAGTTTTTGATAGCTTCAAGCGCTCGAATAGGTGGGAAGTAGGCGTGAAATTACTTGAGTTCGACCTTAGCTCCCGCTGTTTCTAATTTAGTCTTGGCCTCATTGGCCGTTTCTTTATTTGCTCCTTCCAAAACTGGTTTCGGTGCTGCATCTACTAAGTCTTTGGCTTCTTTAAGACCCAAAGTTGGTACTATTTCTCGAACTGCTTTGATGACCGAAATTTTGTTTGCTCCTCCATCTGCCAAAATTACGTTGAAGGTTGTTTGCTCACTTGCTCCTTCATCGCCACCAGCTGCTGGAGTAGCGCTTGCAGCAACGGCAACCGGTGCGGCTGCGGTCACGCCAAAGCGAGCTTCTAGAGCTTTTACTAATTCCGAAAGTTCAAGGACAGAAAGTTCTTCAATGTCTTTTATGATGCCCTCAAGTTTTTTGCTGACCTGAACCTTTGGTTTTTCCTCTTTTTTCTCCCGCCCATTTGGGTGAGGCTCGCCTTTGGCCGCTTCCTCAACTGCTTCTTTGGCTTCCTGGGCTGCTTCCTCTGCCTTTTCTTCTGCTTTTTCAGCTTCTTGAGCTGATTCCTTTGCTTCGTGTGCAGATTCATCAGCCTTTTCTGCAGCTTCCTCCGTTTTTGCTTCTGCCTGATCTACACTTTCGACAGGCTCTGTGCCTTTGGTTTTTTGATCGTCATCTGCCATATAAATTCACCTCCTTAATAAGTTGAAAGTCAAAGTCGAAAGTGAAAAGTTCAACACTTTACCCTTTGACTATCCACTTTGACTCTGCTTACTTGCCTGGTTTAATACAGATACAAGATTTCTGATGTTTGCAGAAAGAACAGAAACAACACCGTAAATCGGTGAAACTAGAGCACCTACGACTTTTGTCTCGAGTTCATCACGATTTGGGATCTTTGAAAGATTATCGACAGATAGTGTATCCAATAAATCTTTTCCTAGAAAACCAAATTTAAATTTTGGCAGATTATGTATTGTTGCAACTTTTGCTATTTCTTTTAATGGGGTAACTTCGTCTTCGTACGAAAGTAGGGTAGCTGTTGGGCCAGCTAAGTCTGAAGTCTGAATTCTGAAACCTGAATTTAGCAGTGCTTTGGTAAGAAGAGTGTTTTTGATTACCAAAAGTTCTCCACCGGCTTCTTTTATTTTGTTTCTAAGCTGCGCAATTTGGTTTGCTGAAAGACCATGGTAGTCTGTAAAAATTATAGATTTGGAGTCGGCAATTTTTTGAGCCAGGCTTTTAATCTTTTCTTTTTTAATATCTTTGTTTTTAATTTTATTTTTCATTTAAACGATCCTCCTTCGCCCCTTCGACTTTACTCAGGGCTTCGGAAGGACAAGAAAAACGCGCTCCAAAGAGCGCGTATAAATTTGTAAACCCTACTTTCTAAAATCCAGGATCTACAGTCTAAATCTAAGATCTAGTACGCCTGCGTAGCCCTTCACTTTGTTGGTTATTAAAACCCTTCACTTTGTTCAGGAGGATAACCCTACTTATGAAAATTAAGTCCGTCGGAAACCTCAGGACGGCTTACGGTCTTTGGTTTAGGGGAAATATAACTAAAGAGAGGAAGTCTTGTCAACCCCGTTATACATCTTTCAGTTGCTTCGCAATTTTCGACGAAGTCGCTGAAAGTTGATATACGGGTCAAGAGAAAAAAAGGATAGAGGGCTTTAGAGAAATGAAGATATGTCTACTTTTACAGGCGGTCCCATGGTAGTTGTTATGGTTGCCTTTTTGATTTTTGTCTGCCCAATAGTGGAAACTAGGGTTTTGAGGTTTTGGTTTAATTGATCAGGTTTAAAGGAGAGCTTGCCGATTACTGTATGAACAACTGGTGCAGTCGGGTCTGTTTTGTACTCAAGGCCTGGCTCCTCTTTTGTTTTTAGGGCATCTTCTATTTTTTCAATTACGGTACCGCTTTTAGGGTTGGGCATAAGACCGGTTGGGCCTAGAATTTTGGCTACTTTGACTAAGTGCGGCATAAATTTACTAGTTGCGAAAACAGCGTCAAAATCACGATTTGGTTTTAATTTGCCCTCAAAAATTTCGTCTATCGTTTTTTCGTTACCTAAAATAACTCGTTTGTCGTCTAGGGCTTTTGGGTGATCGATAAACACTAAGATTTTCTTTTCCTTTTTTTTGACTTCAATTTGATGAGGAAAGTTTACGGACCCTTTGATATTTTTATCGGCAACGTTGAGGTGAACTTCAACGGTTGGGTCAAATTTGGTTGTTGAAGTCTTGTAAAGTAAATCAATCGCCTCGCTTGCCTGATAGATTTTGCCTTTTTCAATAAGTTTTGAGGCTTTTTGGTATTTTTTGCCGAGATGGTGTTTTTGGGCGGAAGGTTTAGAGGGTTTGGAAGGTTGGGATGGTTCTGAAGACTCTAAAGACTCAGAGGGTCGGATTGTAGGAGGTTCAGATATATCAGATGATTCAGAAACCCTGATTTTCTGATCTTCGGGTTTTTCTGATTTTTCTGATTTGTTCGAGTATTGTGGTTTTTCAGGCTCCTTGGTTTTCGCTTCTTTTTTCGCAGCACCTGCTATCTTTTGTGCGTGTTTACGTGCGGTTTTTATTTGCTTTTCGTCGCTGGAGAGATCAATTACTTTGATTCGGGTTGTACCCATTTACTTTGTCCTCACTTCCGGCCAATATATTGCGAAATCTTTTCCGGTTTTTCCAATCGGCCAACCGCCCTGTTCGTAAATATCAATTAAAGGAGTACAAGGGTTTTCTCGCGGGGCCAATTTATCACTTGCAACAGTCCAATAAATATTTTTACCTAAGATTTCGGCGGCGTCGTAATGGCTCATGTACACATCTCTACTAGTTACTCTTTCCCAGAAAGTATCGAGAATAGCGTCGTTCACAATCCCGGCAGCTGTTTTAGCCTCCGGATCCGGACCATTATTATAAATGCCAAGTTTATCATATAAATCATCTAAAGTGCGTATGGTGGTGGAGCGAGACCGTGAGTCTATTGTTTCCCAAGGGTATTTAATAATTTTAATTTTTGCTGGCTGCAAGCCAAGCCTTTTTTGGACAAGATCAGCCTTTTCTTGCAAAATTAGATAGTCTGGTTCCGCTTTTGGAGAAAACCAAGAAATATTGTTAATTCTGACAATTTCTCTGGCAAGACTTGTACCGTTTGGGAAATTCAAACCATCTGGGCCGAGAGTTTGGACAACCAGCTTTTCCTGTTGAGCAATTGGGAGTAGTCGTAATGCGTCAAATATTTGAGGATAACACTTACTTTTAATTGTATCGCGCAAACCTGTTGGGTCGGGTAGGTCGGGGTTGAGTGAGGCAGCAAACTGTCTCATATAATCTTGGGAAAATTTATCGAATTCCCGAGTCATTCTGTTACCTCCACACCCATCGAGCGGGCGGTTCCTTCAACTATTTTGGTAGCGGATGCCAGATCTTTAGTATTAAGATCGTCCATTTTAATCTTTGCAATTTGTTCTGCTTGAGATCTTGTAAGTTTTGCGACCGTTTGTGTACCGGGTGTAGCTGCTGCTTTTTGCAGACCAGTCTCTTTTTTAATAAGCTCGGCAACCGGCGGTTTTTTAACAATAAAAGAAAAAGTGCGGTCTTCGTAAACAGTAATAACGACGGGGAGAATGGAACCTTTTTGGTCCTGGGTTTTTTCGTTGAAACTTTTGACAAAGTCCATGATAGGCAAGCCATGTTGTCCAAGAGCCGGGCCAATAGGAGGAGCTGCGGTAGCTTCACCGCCCGGAGCATTGAGTTTAATAATTGTTTTGACCTTTTTAGCCATTTTTTATATGTTGGGAGGGAGTATACGTTAATTTCATACCAGATTTCAAGACTTATTGGTTTTCTAGTTCTTCAAAAATACTTTTTGCAATTTTGGCAATGTTTTCGACTGCATCTTGGGGAACAAGGGTATCAGAAAGAATTACAAAAATATAGTCGTTTTGTTTGCCAAGGACGATGCCGGCATCGTGTCTAACTAGGCCTAATTCGCCAGTTTTGTGGCCAACTTCAATATCGTCTGGTAAATATTTTGGTATGCGGTCGTTAACTTTTTGGGCAAATAAAAGTTTTTTCATTTCTTCACTAGATTGCCGATTAACAGCTTTATTTCTATAAATTCGCTCAAGAAGATCGCCTGTAGACTGTGCTGTAACCGAGGGGCTGTCCTGACCGGTTAAATCGATTCCAGATAGGTTCTGAGTTTCCATAAGGTTGTGAATATTTTGCCAGCCAAGTTTTTGGGCCAAAAGAAGCGCTGAATAATTATCGGAAATGGTGATCATTAAATTGAGGGCAGCTTCAACAGTATGCGAAACTGTTTCCGTTGAATCTGGACTTTGGGTTTCTTGTTCATTACCCTCAATAATTTTATCTAGAGTTACCTTGCTTTGGGACAAAAGATCGTCTTTTTTAAGAATACCTTTGTCCAGCGCTTCGAAAGTTGTGTACATTACTGCCAATTTATATAAACTAGCAGACGGAAATTTTTCGTCCAGATTGAGGCCATAGACTTCTTGGTTATTGAGGTTTTTTATATAGATTGCATATTTTCCGGGCAATTTTTGGACTGAAGTTTTAATTAATGGATCTATAGTATTTTCCTTTTTAAATACTGAAGGTGGATTGTTTTTTGCACCATAAAAAAATTGTTCGTTGTAATTATTATTGTCCCAGTTGGTTAAGATGAAACTTGCTAATATTGAGCCTACTAATACGGCCGGAATGATGATTATTTTGGGGATACTGGGCACAGACAAAGCTTAGCACAACTTGCGAAAAAGTGTAGGCTTTTAAAGTTTAGTTACCTGGAGGGAATCAAGTTCGACTGGAGTTTCTCTGCCAAAGATGGAAACCATGACTTTAATTTTGCCTTTTTCTTCGTCTAATTCGAAGATAGATCCTAAGAATTCGGAAAATGGACCGTCGACAATTTTAACTGCTTCGCCGACAGAAAAAGTGGTCTTGAATTTTGGTGCTTCCATGGTCATAAACCTTTGGATCGTTGCGACCTCTTCGTCTGCTAGGGGAGTTGGCCTATTAGAAATGCCGACGAAGCTAGTGATGCCTGGGGTTGTTCTTACGGCGAGCCAGGTGTGGTCATCTAGAATCATGCGGATTAAAAGGTAGCCAGGGAAGATTTTTTCACTAACTTTGCTTTTTTTGCCTTCCTTAATTTCAATTTTTTCTTGGGTTGGAACCAGAACATCGATTATTTTGTCTCTCAATTTTTGGGACTCAATCCGTTGTTTTAAGGTGGCCGCAACCTTTGCTTCGTGACCAGAGTGGGTGTGAACAACATACCAATGGGCGTCCTTAACATCTTTTTTTGATGAGATTTGGGTTGGGGCTGGCGGTGCTTGAGAAGATTCTAACGATTCTGTGTCTTGTTTTGTTGGGGAATCAGCCTTGTCAGACGATTCAGGAGCAGATTTATCAGTGTTTTCTGGTTCGGCGGTGATATTCTGATTTGACTGACCACCTGATTCTTCTGAGTTTTCTGATTGTTGGATGGGCTGGTTTGGCTGAATATTGTCTTCCATTTTTTATCTAAAAAACGATTCGGCTATTTTTGCAAAAATTGCATCTAAGCCGGCAACATAAGCGCCAACTACGATAGAGATAATTATTACAACTACGGTCAGGCGCAATGTTTCCATGCGTGATGGCCAGACGACTTTCTCTAGTTCAGCTTTTGATTCTTTTAGATACGTTAAAGGATTAAAAGCCACGGTTTGGCGTATCGTACCATGATAATAATTTTCGGGCAAGCTGATTGCTTTTTCTAGTTTTGCCCTGCAATAATATCAATTACCCTATGTCACAAAAGAGAGTCAGAAAAGCTGTTATTCCCGCTGCTGGGTTTGGAACCCGTTTCTTGCCTGCTACTAAAGCTCAACCAAAAGAGATGCTGCCGATTGTAGATAAACCGATTATTCAATACGTGGTTGAGGAAGTGGTTGAGGCTGGGATCGATCAAGTGATTCTAGTTACAGGTTGGCATAAAAGGGCCATTGAAGATCATTTCGATAAACACTTTGAACTTGAGGCGAGGCTGGAAAAAGATGGTAAAGATGAGCTTCTAGAGGAGGTTAAACGGATTTCAAACTTAGCTAACTTCGTCTATGTTCGACAAAAAGAGGCATTAGGAAACGGCCATGCGCTTTTGGTTGCCAGAGAAATTGTCGGGGATGAGCCAGTTGTTATGCTTTGGGGAGACGATTTTATTTCGGCAAAGCCCTCAAGAACAAGGCAGATGATAGAAGCTTATGAAAAATACGGGACATGTATTCTTTCCGGCATAAGAACAACCGATCCTGAAGATACTAAAAAGTATGGATATGTTGGCGGTAAAAACGTGGCAAGTGGAGTAATGGAAGTATCTGAATTCGTTGAAAAGCCAGGGCCAGAAAAAGCACCCAGTGATTTGGCAGTTGTTTCGGGGTTTTTATTCACCCCTGATATTTTTGATGCACTCGAGCGGGCTATTCCAGAAACTATAGATAAAGGTGAAGAACTTTACTATGTAGATGGGGTAAACAACTTAATCAAAGACGGTAAAAAAGTGCATGCGGTTGAGATTAAAAATGGCAAATATTACGATTGCGGGAGTAAAGCGGGTTATTTAAAAACAGTTATCGACATTGGATTGAAACATCCGGATGTCAACGCTGAGTTGACAGATTACCTGAAGAGCCTCGATTTGTAAGTTTCTTGACAATTAACAATTAACATTTGACAATTGACGCTGCAATGCGTCATTTGGCGGTGTTTAATAAGGAATATGCCGAGAAGATTTTTTCGGGGGAGAAGAAGGTTGAAGGGAGATTTTCGCAAATTAAGATTGCGCCGTTTGGCAAAGTTTCTGCTGGCGATGAGGTATTAATTAAAATTCCTGGCAAAAAAATTGTCGGTCGATTTATTGTTGATCGGGTTTTGTACTTTGATCATCCTAAGGGTGAGGAATTGGACGAGATTAAAAAGAAATATAAAAAAGGCCTTGCCCTTGAGAGTACTTTTTGGCTGGACCGGGAAAAAGTCAGCTATGTTTCCTTAATGTTTATAAAATCCGTTAACAAATTTATCGTGCCGCCTGTTATTAAAAAGAAGGATTTGAGACCGTGGGTAGTTTTGGATAGCAATTGACGATTAACTTTTAGATTCCAGTCTTATTTTTGATTTTTCGATGCCGAAGGTTTTGAGACGGCTCGCATCTTTTTTGGAAATGACGATGATTCGGTCTGTTTGTGTTAGCAAAAAGCGGGTTATTAAATTAGGAACAGGGGGGTTTGCGAAATTTTGAATCCATAAAAACTTTTTACCGATCAACCTGGAAGTTAAAACAGCGGCCATTTGAGAGTAAGTGGCTTTTTTAACCCAAACAATTTCTATATCTTTTGATTTTTTAATTTTTCTAAAAATTTTGCCAAAGGAAGTTTTGGGGGAAATTGATAAAAGATGAGGCTTGAGTTTTCTTATCTTTTCGAATTTTGTCACATAATTACATTTCTCTAAATTCATCTTCGTTTTACACCGAGTTGGTACTTTATGCAATAGGGATTAAATAGATCAGAAAAGAACAACCTACAACTGACATTTAACATTTGACCATTGACAGTTGACCCTCAGCTTGTAACCAGTGACCAGCGACGATTAGTCTGCTAAACTTAAGGTAGGTTATAAAAATTGCGAGGACTCGTGCAGGAAGAATATAGGAAGTTTCTTTCAGAATTAATAAAAAAGCAAATGGTGATTTTGGGGCCAAATTTGGTTTTATCAAAGGCCAGGAAAATAGATGGACTTAAAATAGGCGACGATGGAGAAGTAGCTGCTATAGGCCGTGACCCACTAGATACTTTTAAAGAGATATCTGGTTATTTCAATGATCTCTCTGGGCATATTGCTCAAATTACCCTCGAGCGGCTTCTTGAGAAATATCCTGGTTTAAAGCAAGAAATTGCCTCTAGTTAATTAGGGTAAATTTATGGACATCACGACTATTATTTTGGCAATAACTTCAGTTTCTTCCCCCTTTGCTATTTTCGGCTATTTTCTGATGCGTTCAAAATTTAAAAATGAGCTTGATTTATCTAAAAAACGCGAAGAAGAACTGGCCAGACGTGCATATGAAACTGCAGTCTTAAAGGAAATTGGTGATCGTATTGGTTATTCCCTAGATGCAGTTAAAATCGTAGAAATTATTAGCGGGTCTCTTGGGAAATTAGTGCCATATTCAACCGTATGTCATATGATTTTTGACGAAAAGAAGGATAAAGTGATTCTTGCATGCAATATTAACGAGTCGGTAAGTTCCAACTTTCTCAGAGAGGTTAAAAATAAAATGATAGCCGCCTCAGTCGAGATGGCCCAGAAGCCTTTTATGGAAGATGATCTGGATGAGAGTATTTCGGGAAATATCCTTAATGAAGAATCGCGAGACCCGATAAGGTCGTTTTTTAATTTACCGATCGTTATTGCCCAAAAATTAGTAGGAGTTATTAATGTTTCATCAACCATTGGGGATCTCTACAACGACGAGAATACAGAAGTTTTATATAAAATAGCTAAGCTTGCATCAGAGGAGGCGACTAAACTGCAACAAGTACTTGACAGCGAAAAGAGTAGGCTTGTACAGGCAGTACAGTCACTTTCAGACGGGCTTTTAATGGTAGACACTAAATATCATTTGGTTTTGGTTAATAAAAAGTTGTGCCAGTTACTTGGAGTTGTTTCCAATCCGTCGCTTTTTGACATAGCAAATTCCCTTTCGGGAAATTTAGATCTGAGATCGATGATGGAAGAAGCTATAGCCACAGACGAAGAATTGCCAGCTCGAGAAATTACGGTAAAAGAGAAAACTTTGCAGGTTGTGGCGTCTAGGGTTCTCGACAAAATTGCCCAAAAGCCTATGGGCGTTGTGGTTCTTTTACATGATATAACCGATGCAAAATCTTTAGAAAAGTTGCGCCAAGATTTTACCTCTATGATGGTGCATGAATTGCGAGCGCCTTTAACCAATATTAAGTCAACAGCAGAATTATTAATTAAGGACTCTTCCAAAATAAAAAAAGATGAGTCTACAAAATACCTGGCTAATATAGATTCGACATCTCTTTCGATGTTGGAGTTGGTCAATGACCTTTTAGATGTAGCCAAGATGGAGGCAGATAAATTCGATGTGATTTCTGAAAGCGGAGACTTGGCTATTGTGATTGCTGAGAGAGTCGAGAGTTTCAAGCCGCAGGTAGCCGAAAGAGGCTTAAAATTAAACCTTGTGGTCGATCGGAATTTACCTAAAGCTTACTTTGATAAGGTGCGAATTAAGCAAGTTATAAATAATCTGATTTCAAATGCCCTAAAATTTACCCAGGCAGGTGAAATTACCGTTAAAGTTTCCCAAGAAGTTGTTAACGGTAACCCAATTGACATATTGGTGGCGGTTTCCGATACTGGAATTGGGATAGACAGAGAAGAGGCCAATAAACTATTCTCAAGGTTTGGGCAGTTAGTTATGGGGAGGAGAACAGTTGCGCTTAAGGGTTCTGGGCTAGGTTTATATATTGCAAAAGGAATTGTTGAAGCACAAGGTGGTAGGATTTGGTTTAAGTCTGAAGGAGCAGGTCTTGGTAGTACATTTTATTTTACAGTGCCAATAGCAGATAATGAACTTAGAAAGCCAGATGCGCACTATGTTGATAATGTTGGTAAGATGGTAAACGCAAAAATTAATTAAATGGCAAGCATTGTTATAGTTGAAGACGATATGAATTTAGCAGATATGTACAAGAAAAAAATAGAAGAAGGTGGCCATTCTGCTTATATTTCTCAAGATTTGGAAGCGGTTAATAAAATTAGAGAGACAAAACCTAATCTCGTGCTTCTTGATGTGATGATGCCGAGTGTTAATGGATTGGATATTCTGCGTGAACTTAAAAATGACACAGATCTAATGTCTATTCCGGTGGTTCTTTTGACTAATGCTGCTGGAGATGATGTGATTTCAAAAGGTTTACAATACGGTGCTTACGGTTATCTTCTGAAGTCAGAAACAACCCCGGATATGATTCTTTCTAGAATAAATATGACCTTGGAAGAAACTGGGCAAAAAAAAGATTAATTTATGGCAAAAATAATAATCGTTGAGGATGATTTAAAAACTGCGAATCTGTATAAAGAAAGACTTGAGAAAGAGGGATATGAGGTAAAAGTAAGCGCAGATGAGGCAGCATTTGATACTATCAAGCAAGAAAAGCCACAACTAGTGCTTTTGGACCTTTTAATGCCAAAGGTAAACGGGTTAATGATTTTAAGGGCAATTAAAACTGAGCCAGGACTAGAGGATTTGCCAGTCCTCATATTGACAAACGTCGATGGAGTCAAGGAATTGTCAGAAGCAATTGCTTTTGGGGCTAGCGGGTATTTAGTGAAATCGGAAACAAGTCTTGATGTTCTTGCAAATAAGGTTCGTAGTATAGTAGAATCTGAATCCATTGCCAGTGGCGTGAAAGGTTAATTTCCTCTTTTAATGTTTTCCAACAAATTTTAATGAAAATTACAGACGTTAAATGATTAAGAAAGGAGTGTGATAAAAGTATACGTTTTTCGAGCTACTTAAATGTAGTTTGAAAAAAAGTTTAAGTTAAATGGCTAGTAAATTATTTGTAGGCAGTTTGCCGTTTACAACAACTTCAGACCAACTTCGTGAAATGTTTGCAAAAGCTGGAGATGTGGCTGACGCTAATGTTGTTATGGACAAAATGACCGGTAGATCTCGTGGTTTTGGATTTGTTGAAATGAAGAATGATGCAGATGCCAAAAAGGCGATTGATCAATTAAATGGAACAGAGGTCGAAGGTAGAAAAATATTTGTTTCAGAGGCTCGACCTCAAGCCCCAAGAGATAATCAATAATTCCCTAGATGATTATCACTATCAAAAATAGGCAGGGTAAGAAATTATCCTGTGAGTTTAGTGGAGTTGGCGAGAATCGCCCAGCAGTATTTATTGTTCATGGGTTTAAAGGTGATTCAAGTCAAAGACACATTAGGGCAATTTCTGAAAGCTTGTTGAGTGCAGGTTTTATTACGGTTCGCCCGGATTTAACCAAGAACCCTGGAAAATCTTATCTCAACTTTGAAGACATGACCTACAAACAGGAACTTTCTGATGTCGAGGATATTCTGGGTTATATGAGAAAAAGGCCGGAAGTCGATGCAAAAAGGATTGGGATAGCAGGTCACAGTTTGGGCGGGATGATTACTGCCGAGACTGCTGCAAACCATCCTGAAATTAAATCCCTGGCAACTCTCTCGGCAGTTTATGATTTTAAGTTTATTGCCAAGAGGATTTTTATGAAACCATTCGAGAGGGTTATTGAGGATTTTAAAGCCAAAGGTTGGTCAAGTGTATGGTCAAAGACGTTAAAGAAAGAACTGCACATCAAGAAAGAATTTTATCAGGACGCAATTCTACGAAGCGCTCGCGGTTTTGCGCCGAAAATTCAGTGCCCAACGCAAGTTATTTGGGGTAGCGATGATGAAGCTGTAAGCCAATCTCATGCTGACAAATATTTAAAAACTATTGGTTCAAAGATTAAAAAGATGGAAATAATTGGCGGTGCTGACCATAACTATTCCGGTGAGTCACTTGATAACGTTTGCGATTTAGTAGTCGATTGGTTTAAAAAAACCCTCTAATAAACTTCCAAATTCTCTCAACTGGCTTATTGATAAATTGAAAAATCGTATGTTAAATTAGGGCAGTTTTAAAATAGACTAAGAAAAGGAGGTGAGAGTTTGTGATAAAAGGGATAGAGGCTGTTCTTTTATCTTCTGAAAACGCTGCAACACTAGCAAAATTTTATGAGGAAAAAGTTGGTTTGAAGGTCAATGAAGAAATGGAAATTGGAGAAAAGGGTGAGAAGGGTTATGATATTTCCTTCGGAAGTGGTGCAGGTCTATATATTATGGATCACTCTGATATAAAAGGAGAAAATAAGCAAGGGGCTAGGGTAATGTTTAATCTTGAGGTAGACGATATAGAAAAAGAAGTTGAGAGAATAAAGAAAGCAGGCGTAAAAGTGAAGCAAGATATTTACCATGTAGAAGGATACGGTTTAATTGCTACTTTTGAGGATATTGATGGAAATTACTTTCAGTTTGTACAAGTGCGAGCTAGCTAGACATTTGAGTGTAGATAATTAGTGAGAGATTTAAATAACGATAATTTCTTTTTGGAGTTTACCCAAAACTTTTGCTTTGCCGTTGGTGATTGTTACTAGATCCTCAATACGCACACCACCCCAGTTTGGAAAGTAAAGACCGGGTTCAACTGAAAAAACCATTCCTTCCATTAGCCTGTCATCTGTAGTTGACCGCGTTAATTGCGACGTAGTTGGTGTTGGTCTAAGATGAGGTGCCTCGTGTACTTCCAGTCCTATGCCGTGGCCTAGGCTGTGGATAAAATACTTATTGAGCTTTTCCTTTTTAAAGACTTCGTTGGCTTTTTGATAAGCGTCTGATGACTTATGACCACCAACAATTGAATCAACCGCTTCTCTTTGAGCCTTTTTCACCAAGTTATAGATATTTTGTTTTCGCGTGTTTGCCTTTCCAATAAAGATAGTTCTTGATAAGTCTGCGCAGTAATCCTGGTATTTTGCGCCAAAGTCTAAAAGCAAAACTTCGCCTTTTTTAATTTTCTTTTTGCCGGTTAAGTAGTGGGGAAGTGCGCTATTTTTTCCGGAAGCGATGATACTTTCAAAAGCTAGTCCTTGACCACCTAAACTTTTTATAATTTTGGCAAGTTTTTCTGCGATTTCAACCTCGGTTTGTCCAGCCTTTAAAGTTTTCACTAGAATCTCAAAGGCTTTCTGCGAAATGATTTGGGCTTTTTCGATTTTTTTAATTTCTTCTTCGGTTTTTAATATACGCAAATCTTCTATCGCGTTTTTAATTGGGACGAGGACTGTCCTTGTTGAAAATGCTTTTTTAAAATCTTTGTGCTCTGAGTATTTCAGATCGTTTTCTTCAAATCCTACTCGGTTTGCTTTCTTGAGTAGTTTTTGGATAAGCGCCAGGATTTGGTTTCTTTCATCGACAATTTCGACCTTTAAATTCTTGGATTTCAATTTTATAGCCTCGTTTTGATAGAGGCGGGCAGTTATCAGGGTCGGAGTTATCAGGGTCGGACCCTGATTTGAGAAAATAAGGATAGCTTCGCGCTCTGTCGGAGATATTCCTTTGAATCCGGTTAGATAAAAAATATTTACAGGATTAGTGACGATAAAACCGTCGAGTTTTTTATGCTTGAAGGTTGTTGAAAAATTAAGCTGCTGGTGCATATATTAGACAGGCGTGTTTGTTTAACCTATGTGGATTACAAGGTATTTGGGATTCCTTTTCCCATCCTTGGGTTATTAGCCATATGCCTGGTCGAGTGATTGACTGGTCTTTTAAATACAGAGACGTGATCAGTGGAGCCCCGGGGTTTCTAAGATCCCTGTCTCGTTCTTGGGTAAGATAAGTTTTTAAATCTTGGGAACTTTCTTGATCAAATATTGCCTTAGCACTCCATATTCTACCGTGAGTATGATAAGAAGAGGTTACTTTGAGCAGCGAGGTAGATGAATAAAGTTGTCCTTCAACATCTCCAATTTTCAAATTGGCAACAAATTCTGGTCCTATACCGTTAGTTAATAGTCGGAATAAAGCCTTATCTCGTGTCAAGATGATCTTGGCATAAATCAGAGTAAGCTCATTATCTGTTGGGGGTGATTCTCTATAAAGATGATCTTTAATTGTGGGTTGTCTGCGGATTGAATCCAGAACTTCTGAGCACTCTGAAGCACTAGGGTATTCTTGGCGCTCAAGAACACTAAAGAAACCCCGTAGAGTAGCTAAACGTCGACGGATAGTAGACGGCGAAAGATCTAGACTTTTTTGGTATCCCAAAAAATCGGAAATCATTTCTGGAGTGAGTTGATCCCAACCTTCGACTTTTCTTGCAAGCAGGTATTTCCTGAACAAGTCAATATCCCCTTCGTATGCAGCGATTGAGTTTGGAGACTTGCAGTGTTGACTAATTGAGGTTTGTTTTGCCTGTGACCATTGATCGTGAAACGACTTTCCAGGGTTTTCAATTACTGATCCAGGTTGTGTCTCTGCGCTCATTTAAGTGATATAAAAATACAGCGAGATTTTAGCAGGAAATGTAAATACTTACAAATCATTGCTTGCGCACATGTTATAGGCTAAACTATATAGTATGAGTGAACAAAAAGGAGAAAGGCCAATGACTTTTATAAAAGATAGAGGGGTTAATGTATATTTGCCCGAAGGGGCCCATAGAGCGGAGCCAGTTGAGCCTTTAGAGGAAAATTCTGGCTTTAATCATAGCAAGGTTCGTTTGGCGATTGCCTCTGGGGTGTTGGGGGTTGGCGCAATTTCTTATTTGATAAGCGGAGTGGCTAATGAATCTGAAGGCGGAGCGCCCGAGCCTTTTGATGGCGGGAATAGTTTAGGAACCCATAGAATCTTAACAGAGAAGATGGAAAGGGAAGATCGGGTGGTGCCAATTGAGGCGCCTTTTGAAAATGTCTTTCACGATCTTGAATTTTCTAGTAGGGTGGAGGCACGAAATACTGTTGATGAAATGAATGAGGTTATTAAAAAGAATCAGAGTTTCCGTGACATGGTTTGGGTGACTCAAAAAAATGAGCAGAAAATTCGCGAAGCGGCCCAAAAATACGGCATTCCAGAGGAGATAGCTTTAGGAATTGTTTTAATCGAAAATGGAGGAGGGGATGATTTGTTCAGTGAAGCATTAGCACGGGGGCCATGCCAATTTTTACCTAAAACCGCAAGGGAATATGGATTGGAAGTAGATAAGATATTCGATGAGAGTGTGCCTGAAAATCCCGACAAATATGTTGATGAGCGTATTACTGATAAATGTTTTGAGGCAATGTGTAAATACATTGCAACAATGAGGGAAAGTTTCGGAGGAGATTTAGGAATTACAGTTTGGGCATATCATGCTGGACAGGGAAATGTTTACAGTGCGTTAAGAGAGTATTTTATAGATACCATGGATAGAGACTTTGGAGATGCCACGGATTTTGAGAGTCCGGACAATCAAAAAATTGTTAAAAATTATTCTGACCAAATTAAAAAATCAAATCTTAATGTTCACCAACTTCTTTCCAATGAACGAGTTAGACAGAATGTTCTTGCTTTTTTAGGTGATGAAACAGATCTTTATGCTTCTAAAGCTGTTGCTGCGGCGGAGATATATGCGCAGATATATAAAGAAGAAAAGGCAAAGGAAATCCTTTCAAGTTCAGAGTAATTTTTTTTTTTGATATAATTAATGGTTATTTAGGGGTGTCGTTCAGTGGTAGGACGGCGGTCTCCAAAACCGCTAACGGGGGTTCGATTCCCTCCACCCCTGCAGGGTTCGCCAATTGCGAAGCAATTGAAACTCTTCCCTCCACCCCTGCTGATATAGTTTGATATATTATACTCTTCGATTTATGCTATGATTCCTTCATGATTTCTCCCGACCGAATCTATGAAAAATATTTAGACCAAGTTGCTCAAGTTAAAGCTTCTGAAAAAATAAATCTAGTCACTGAACAAAAAAACAGATTGAGAGAGTATTGGTCAGAATATCTTCAACAACCTGATTGGTATATTCATCTTGAGCCTTTTCTGCAAGAGTGGATTTACGCATATGTTCATGATGACAAGACTGTAAAAACAGTAAGAGAACCATTCTATCTTTTAGTTGCGGATATGCTTGAAGAGAACGAAATCCCTTTAGCATCTAATGGTCCTGATTTTGATGAGCCAAGAAGGAGGAGGGTTGAACAAGGTTTGTCTCCGATTGACACCGTTGTTATCCATCATTCTGAAGCAGATCCCGGAGAACATATTGATATTCAACCAAAATTATTAAATGCAATTGGCTTTATTCGACAATACGCTTTTGAATTTTCTCAAGATGTAAATCTTCGAGGAAAACCGCTATGGTCTGGACACTTTACATCTGAAGGCAAACAGGTTTTTTGTGCTTACAATGGCATAATTACTCCTGATGGCAAACGAGAATGGTTATTAGAAGATAGAGAACGTAGATACCGCTTGTGGCATGCGGGGGGCGAGATAAATGATAGAAGCGCAGGTCTTGTGGTTGTTGGAAATTATGAGCACATGAGTCCTTCAGTAATTCAAATCAATGGACTTGCCAGAACAATACAAGAAAACTATGCTGATGTGCAATTTGATTCTCAGCATATAGTTGGCCATATGGAAGTTAATTCTGCTAGAACATGCCCCGGGGAAGAATTTCTTGGGGATAATGGTTGGAAGAGTACATTATTGGCAAAACTATCTTAAGAATATTGCGTTGCAAAAATATCCAAGAGTTGAAATAGAGAGCTATATCTTGACCTCGCGGTGCTCCGTAACCTTTCTGCAATGCTTGCAGAATTTTTTTAAAGCGAGTTTATCTTTTTTGTTTTCCGGATTGCGAGTGCTTGTATAGTTTTGGTTTTTGCAAACCGTACACTCTAGTCTAAAAATTATTCTTTTAGTTTTAGCCATGATTGGGTTACTAGGATATCAGGTTACTGGGTTACTAGGCAAGATCATGGGGAAAGTATGTGAATTAAGTCGCAGCCAATAATATGAATACCGTCAAGAGTTTGTCCGGATATGCACGCTTCAGTTTGTGGGGGACTTAGTCCAGAATCTTGAGTTTTAAAGTGAAGCAATAAATCAATGTCGCCGTCATCGTCAACATCTTCCCAATGACCTTTTTGGTGTGTTTCGGTAGCAGAGTTTGGGCCAAACTTTACAGTTTGAGGATTAATAGATGTTGTGTCAAAAGAATCGGTTGAAAGAATTGCTACCGGAATTTCGCCACTGGCCTTTAGATTAATTGGGTTTGTTACACTACCAGGCTTAATATCTGTTTCTACAATTTGCGCAACTTGAATTTGCGATCCGGGCTCTGGCGAAAATTCAAGATTGAAATTTTGATGGCCATCTAAATTTTGGAAGTTTTCGACCGAAATGTCTCCGTTAACATCGTAAGTTGAAAAGTCGATAGGATAATTTTGAGAGCCGGATGAATTAATTGTGTAATCATCCAATTGCGGATTAATAATCACTAAGGTATTGACCCCTAAATTGCTTTCTGGAATTTGAGGATCCAGGAAGGATTGATCTGAAAACTGTGTTTCGAGCGTATAGTATGAATTAGGAATCTCTGCGTAAACCTCGCCGGTTTCCGGGTCTTTTCCAACACGTCTGCCGAGGGAGTCGACCAAAAATAATTCTGTTGGTGCTGGCGTGGATATATATATGGTGCTTAGATCTGTATTGGTTTTTTCAAAAAGCCTCATGCCTGTAAAGCTGTTGGCGTAAGAGCTTAGATTTGTCTTATTTTGAAATGCCGGGTCGTTTATTGAATAACTTGGACTTTGAATTCCTGTTGCGAGAATAAAGTGCCCGGGCTCTGCTAGAATTGTCGGCCTTTGATTTATTAGTTCTGTGTTGAGGGTTGAGAAATCATTGGCAAGGCCGTTGCCCTTAAATTTTATTTTTTGGGTGCCAAAGACTTGATTTGCTTTAACACTGTAAGCTGCTATCGAGTTCCATTTTAAAGCGCCGAAAGCGTAACCGTTATTTACTTTAAGCCAGGAATTGAGAGTTTGCGGAGTTGTGTCTTGTCCGTCTGGACTTTTATTTGCGCCGTGGTATTTAAGGAGCATTGCAGATGAAGTGATTGCGCAGCCACAGCCGGCAATGGTTGCGCCGCAGAAAAACGGGCCGATTGTGCTTGCATGGTCGTATTCTTGGTTTGCCCATGATGGATCTTTTTGGGAGAAATAGGGAACAGTTGGGCCGCGGATATTGCCGAAATTAACGACAGGGGTTTCGAGTTCTCTTAAGGTAACGTTTTGGCAAAGTGGGGTTGTGTTTACCCAACCATCCTGTCTCGCGTCAGCTGGAAAAGGCCGGCCGTTGGCGTCGCGTTTTACGTACATCATTGTTTCTAAGATAGAGTATTCACTAAGAGGTAGACCGAAAAAAGGATTTGGGAATATTATGTCTCCGCTAGCATTGGTTGGACCATCAGTAATATACTGGCCTTCACAATTCTGACCCGGAAACAATCTAAAGCGCCAGGTTTCGAGATTTGGCTCGTTTACTTCCTGGATTCCGTTTGTATTGAGATCTTCAAATTTGTGAACCTTTATTTTGCCGACTGGACGAATTACTATGTCATCGAACCAGATTGAACCTGTGCAGGGGAGGCTTCCGTAAGGGAAGGTATAAAAACAATGTGAGCCCAAACTGACTTTTATTTTTGATACCCTAGAGTCCCTGGAGGTTAGCCTTACGCGATGGCTCCACCACTCTCCACCGCTAACAGGGAATTGAGTGTTACCTCCAGCGCCAGACCTTAAAATACCATTGCTATCGTAACCGCAAACTAATATAGAAGGACCGATATGTGCATTCTCAGTTTTATTAAAAAGAATACTTATTTCATATTCTTGGGGAAGCGGTGAGATAGCGATAAAGTCTTTTGTAGCCCATCGTCCGGGGATAGAGTCAGCCGCCTGTGACCAATTTATATCTTTTAGAGCTATTGAGCGAAATCCGGTTTTTGCGAAATCGGTTGACCATTCGAAACTAAGGGGTGAAAAATCATTGGAATTTGTGCATCCGACCCCGTTTATAGTTTCCCACCCAATGGGAGCATTTTCGCCCGTTTCAAAAGAGGGGTTGGATGCGAGATTAGTATCTGCAGCGATTGGGGTTTTGAAGATAAATAATAACAATAAAGAAAAAAAGACAAATTGACATAAAAACTTGAAAACCTTCATCAAGGGGAAGACGTAAAGCGATAAGTACCTTTTTTGACAACCCAAGCACCGCCTGGAGAATTGGTGAATTGAGCGCCAGCAAGACCTGTATCGTAAGTTAAAGTAGCGTTATTTTGAATTAGCAAGCTGTTTGCAACAAGTGAAGTTACATCGGCTTGATTTTGAAGTAGCGCGCCACCGGAAAGTGCATAGAAAATAGCATTAACGCCTGTATTTTGAATCGTTATTGCATCACTTAAAGTTGAGGTAGTGACAACCAGAATGTACCCTTTGGGGTTTGCGTTTGTTGGAATAAACGCTCCGCTGTTATCTGTAGAAACTTTTCCGTCGGCAATTAAATAAGTACCCAGAGAACCAAAACTGTCATCGAGTTTTATACTTGAAGTGTTTTTAACGATAACATTGCCTGTAACCCAAATTGGGCCGGAGTATATGACCATTTGGGCAGTGTTCTGAATTGTCAGGTCACCAACATATTTTGCGGTATTCATAGGGTTGACCCCGCTGTCAAACGTGCAAGGACAAGTAATTGTTCCCCCTGCCTCAGCGTCGCTTTTGATAGTGGCGTCATCAATTGGTGGTAATAATTGCGGTGTAGCCCCAGGGAAGGGAGTCCCCTGGACCCATGGATCCGGAGAAGAAATTGTGCCAACTGCGTAAGCGTCTCCGGTAATAGTACTGGAACCAGAACCTACAATATTGCCGTTAGAATAAACTGTGCCGTTGATTACTGAGGAGTTTCTCATATCTACTCCGTCACCTCCGACCTGTACCGCGTAACCGAATCCAATGCTTTGACTGTCTACATATACATCGGTTTTTATGGTTCTTTTGGACTTTGGGCTAGTGGCATTTGGGATATAACCTGTTGAGGTAATAGTTTTTAGAATTGGACTTTTGTCTGCTACAGTTACGATAAAGCTTCCTGATCCCAGAACTTGTTCAGAACCGCAATATGGGGATATGCAATTATCGCCTGTTTCGTTAAGTTGCCAAATTGCATTGTCCACTCCTGCTTCTGCCAAGTGAGTTGCCTGTTCTCTGATAATTGAATTTGTGCCAAATCTCAAGAAATCGGCGACTCTGGAAAAGAGCGAGGCAGAGACTATTAAGATGACAGCCAGAAAAACAATGGCGATTATTAGGACCTGTCCGGATTTCAATTTCCAATGGCCAAATCCCAAATTCCAATCCAGTTTTGCCTTTCGACTTTCGCTCGCCCTCCGTAGTCTTGACGAAGGGGGGCCTTTCGACTTATTTTTCATTTATTCCTCAAAAGTGCTTTGGCACTTTGGGTAGTTGTATGAGTTTTATTTAGAGAAGCTGCGCTGGTAGTAAGATTAACCGTTACTTCTGTTGCCATAGTTACGTCTACATTATTATAGGAAAATATTAAATCAGAAATATTGGTTGCTATTAATTTTTCGGCGCTTGTTCTGCTGCTGGTTCCGTCTGCAACGATTTTTCTAATAAATTTTGTGTTGTCGCTTGCATCTCTTTTATAGACTATATAGTCGTAATTATTTGTTATTGGATCAGCTGGTTCACCACTGACGTTTAAAGTCCAAAGCTGCAGGACCAATACTTGAGAACCAGTTGTGTCTCCGGAGCAGTTGGTGCAGGTGGTAACAACGGATTGGCTTTGACGGACTTGATTTGTAACTTCATCTAGCGCCAGTTTATTTTGGCTGGCAACATCGATTGCCGTATTTTGATTTGAAAACAAGCGAAAATCGGCAAAGTAGATAGAAATAACTAAAAGGGCCATCAAGCCAAGCACGGCAAAACCGACGAGCAATTCAACTAGGGAAAGGCCCGAGAGCAAGTTCGTAGTTCGTAGATTGTAGTTCGTAGATTTCTTGAGTTTTTTCATTCTATTTTTCTTATTAAAAAATATGCTCTTCTATCAACTATGAACTATCTACTACAGACTGCGAACCTTCAGGTTCGCTATAGTCCATTTCGGCTAATTAGGGTGTCCATGACTAATTGTTTGGCGACGCCTTTTTCTGTCCAACCTATGATTACTGTGATTTGTTTAATATCAACGTCTGATTGGTAATTCGAAACGGTTCTATTGGTTGTGCCAGACGGTAATTTTGTTAGATCGGAATCAGAAAAAGAGCTGGTACCTGGCAAAGATCCGAAGTCTGTGTTTCTTAGGTTTTCGATTTCGCGGCTAGCGATTTTGGCGGCAATTGATTGAAGGTTAGAATTGCGACTATGAATGTATGTTCCGGTGGAAGTAAAAAGAATGCTCAAAAGCGCCATTACCAGAAATAGGGCAAGGACAATTTCGATTAGGGAAAATCCTCTAACGCATAGCTTATAGCGTATAGCGTTTAGTCTGGGCATTAAGATTATTGTACCAGTAGACATACTTGATTAAAACTATAATTGATAGGAAGCCAAGGTTGAGGTAAAATTGGAAAGCTTCAATTGCCGACGTAGCTCAGTGGTTAGAGCAACTGTTTTGTAAACAGTAGGTCGTGAGTTCGAATCTCACCGTCGGCTCACTTCGCTGCGCTCAGTGTAAACTGTTAGCTTTGAATAGAGTTTACCCTGAACCTTAGTGAAATGCTGCGGTGCCGGAGCGGTCAATCGGAACGGTCTGTAAAACCGTCGCCCGAAAGGGCTACGAAGGTTCGAATCCTTCCCGCAGCACAGAATTTTCTGCCAGCTGGCAGAAAATTCTGTGCGGGGTGTGTGAGAACCTTATTAAGGTTCGCTTCCGAACGCAGTGAGGAACTCGCGAAGGTAGATCCTTCCCGTAGCACCCTTCGGCCTGATGCCAAAGTGGCCTCAGGGTAAGCTATACATTAGGTTATTAGCTTAACCTGAACGAAGTGAAGTGCCCAGGTGGTTCAGTGGTAGAACGCGTCCTTGGTAAGGACGAAGTCGCGGGTTCGATTCCCGCTCTGGGCTCACAAGTAAAAAGCCCCATAGGTTGTAGTGGCTTGACTTTATCTGATACAATTGCTCCTACTTAAATATGGACGAGCAACAAACGCCTTCTGCCGGGACGCCAATTTACCAAGAGTCTCAAGAGAAAAACGCTAAATGGCTGTGGCTTTTGATAGTGCTTATTATTGTTTCTGCTTTAGGCTTTGCTTATTGGAAACAACTTGGGCCCTTTGCCCAATTTAGATTAGGAGCAAAACAGGAAGCTTCACCGACACCATCTGCTAGCCCATTTACTTTTTCAAGTCCTTCACCTGAATCTTCCCCCGAAGCATCACTAGACAAGAGTGGGGCTGACGTTAGAGTTTTAAACGGAACTACTACTACGGGACTCGCTGCTTCTGTAAAAGACTTTTTAGAGGGTAAAGGTTACAAAGTTTCATCCATTGGTAATGCAGTTTCAAAGGATTTCACAAAAACAGTAATAAAGTTTAAAGCGGGATTTGAAAATTTCGAAGAAAGCCTGGTTAGTGATCTTTCTAATAAATATTCGGTGACTGTAGATAGCGAGACATTAGAGGCAACAGATGCTGCGGATATTGAAGTTGTTGTAGGAACCAAATAGACAGAGCCCTTTAGAATTTTTCCACAGAAAAGCAAATTTAAAATAAGAGTGCTTATTCTTCGCTAAATCGAACAAGTAAAAAACCGCAAAAATTGCGGTTTTTGATAATTCCAACCCTACAAAAGGAGCAAGCTCCAGTTTCTCTTCGGAGGAACCAAGTGGTTATCCAGTTGCCCTTTGCGAAGCTCAGGGTAAACTTGCGGATTACCTAGAGTAACCTTGAAAGCGAAGATATAGGCTGGAACTTTAAAGTGCTACCCCAGTAGGGTTTTGTTTCCTGTGAACCAATTTAATAATACCACCACTGGTCAACAATTGGCCATTAACAATTAACAATTGACATTCAAAATGGGGCAGTAAAGCCGGGGATTAAAATTCCAAATATGGTTGAGGTTATTGGATAGAGAATCTTGCCAATTTGGCCAGTTGCCAAAAGAAAAAGAAGGATAAAAATGCCATACCTTTCGGTTTGAACAAAATCATGGTACCAATCTTTTGGCAATAGTCCTGCTAAAACCTTAAAACCGTCTAGCGGGTGAATTGGAATAAGGTTAAAAACTCCCAAGATCAAGTTGATCCAAATAGCAATTGAAGCTACTTCGTAAATGGAGTTAACGGCATTCGTTAAGTTGCCGGTGAAATAGGCTATTAAATAAGGAAGGGAAATCACAAAAGCTAAGATAAAGTTAGAGGCTGCGCCTGCAAAGGAAATTAAGGCTGAGTCTCTTTTAATGTTTCTTAGATTAAAAGGGTCAAAAGGCGTGGGTTTGCCCCAACCAAAACCTAAAAGCAAAAGAGCAATTGTGCCTATTGGGTCAAGATGAGCTCTTGGATCAAGAGTTAGGCGTCCGGCAAGCTTAGCCGTGGGGTCTCCTAATCTATAGCCTACAAAAGCATGGGCAAATTCATGGACAGTTATAGCCATAACTAGACTGCCAATAAAGGCAAAGGCGATTAGGGGATTTATTTGGAGAAGGTTGAGAATTAACATTGATTAGGGTTACTGGGCTATCAGGTTGTTAGGTTATTAGGTTTATGGTATATTTTACAGAATCAATTTCCAATGACCAAGTACCAATTTCCAATTTGGAATTTGGATTTGCTCGCCTTGAGCGAGTTTCGAGTCGAAAAGGGGATTTGGAATTTTTATTCACTTATGCGAGTTTGTGCAATTTGTAAAAAGGGTTCAATTATCCAAAAGTCCGGAGCTCACCAATACGGTGGAGGCTGGGCAATGAGAGCGACAAAAAAAAGGGCTGTTTGGATGACTAACCTTCATTCTGCTAAGGTTACTTATCAAGGTGTTCGCAAAACCCTGCGGCTTTGCACTAAGTGTCTTAGGAGAGTCAAGGCGCAGATGCAAAAGAAAGTCAGCGAGAAAAGAATTATTATCGAAAAATCCCCAGAAGTTGTTGTTCCAATTGTTTTCTAAACACTTACTAAGTCTCTAATCATCTTTTCAGTTTCCGGATAGCCATTTAGGAATTCTTTTGTTGTCATTGGCCGTTTGCCCTCAGGTTGAATCTTCCCTTCGGGTAAGAATTTAACCATTAACGATTTACCATTTACCGCCAACTTCGTCCAAACATTTGGCCAGGGGTAATAAGCCCTGATCATGCGGTCGAGAGTTTGAGCATTCGGTGGATCTTTCAGATCGATTTGTCCATCTTCTTTTGAAATGCGATTGGTATAAGTTGCTTTGGACTCGCTTTGTTTAATTGTTTCAATTTTGCCTTTTACGAACTTATCCAAAATTGAAGGTAGCAACTCTGCGCCCAAGGTGTTAAGGCGAGTTAATAGCGAATCTGTAGTTTCGTCTTTTTTTAAAACATACTCCTTTTGAGCAAGAATATCGCCTGCATCCACATCCCACGTCATGCTTATAATGGTCACGCCGCTTTTAGCATCTCCATTTAATATTGCGTATGGAGCCGGGGCCGGACCACGGTATTTAGGAAGTAGAGAGTGGTGAATGTTGAGTGATGCGTACTTCGGTAGTTGTAGTAGCTTTGGCGGCAGAATTTTCCCGTAGTCAGAAACTATTAAGAAATCAGGTTTATATTTTGCAATGGTATCTACGGCTTTTGGGTCGAGTTGGTCAAAAGTTTCTACCGGGATATTGTTTTCGA
>Ga0247727_10002536_pt1 | contig 41595 bp, 37 predicted proteins | sample WisWelCaveWW1625_FD_202498 | JGI IMG/M metagenome (GOLD analysis project Ga0247727, IMG submission 202498) | Biofilm microbial communities from Wishing Well Cave, Virginia, United States - WW16-25 | ecosystem: Environmental > Aquatic > Deep subsurface > Groundwater > Cave microbial mat | place...
TCTTCGTCCGCAAACCGATGGCCCACATCGACCGGCCACCCGCCGTCAATCCCAGCAAGCCGATGACAACATGCTCGCCCAACCAACTGGAGCTCTCCTATGCCTAACTTTCCCCGGACAGCCCTGCCGCAGGGTGAGGTCCTCGATCGTGACGCTGTCCGGCTCGAAGAACAGAGCGCCGCGATCGGGGTCGTAGCGGGGCACCCCGCGCGTCGAAGCAACAACGGTGAAGGCGAGCTTGCGGCCTTCGGCTTCGACCTTCAGCATGATCCTGTCGTCGGCAAGGGTGACGGTCACGCGCTCGACCGTGATGTCCTTCACGGTCTTCGGGAGCATCTTGCCGATTCGTGCCTGGAGGTCCGCCTGGCCGAGCGCGATGCGGCTGGTGCCGATGGCGCTCCACAGCAGCGCCAGAACCCCGGCCAGCCCCAGCACGGTCAGGATCGTCCAGGCAAGCGTCCGTTTGGTCACGACGGCACCCCTCTTGGGGTCCCCTTGTCTCACGAATGTGCGGTCGATGCATGCAAGATATCAGTGAACAGGCGCCTCTCGCGCCTGGACTTCGCGGCACGTCGCACCGGTCTGAAGCCGGGGTACTACTGCCGTGCCAGGCGAGGCACCCGGCACGCCTGAAGGTGACCCGATGGAGAACGTCTCTAAAGGAAGCTGGGCTTTCCCTACCCCTTCAAGACCTACCGTCCCTCAACCTCCGCCGTTGAACTGGCGTGATCCAGTGCACGTTCAAATCGGCACGTGTCAAACCGAGTTCAGCGCGGCCGGCGTCCGTAATCGAGAAGACGCCGGACGCCAAAGACTTGATCAAGCCGAGATTCCTCATCCGCGATATGTGGGTCGTGACGGTCGGCGCATTGTCTGCCAATCCTCGCCTTACAATCTCCTCCGCAATCTCTGCTCCTCCCGCAGGATTAGGGTGGCTATCTGCGAGCAACTGCAGAATAGCCTGCTTCCGAAGCAAGGCACGCTTCCTGGAATAGGCAGCAAGATCCCCGAGATTAGCGATCTGAAGCTCGAGCTTCCGAGCTACCGGAGCCTCCGCCTGACGCCGCTCGTTGGCCACTGCACGGGAGGCTCCTTTCGCCCGCCGCATCTCGGCCTCTAACCGCCGCAGCAAGTCCTCGTAGAGATCAATCGTCTGTTTGAGTTTGCGCGTGAGGCGCTTTGCGAGTCGTGGCTCTTCATGCCTCAACTCAAGCAGCTGGGCATAGATACGCGGCAGTTTCTCCGTGACATGATCAATGCCGCTTTCTGCCCGGATGCCCATTGTAGCCTCTTGACCAGGACTGCTCATGCGTTAGGAAAGAAACCGGCTCCACGGAGTGCACCGCGTAGTTGACGGGAGACTTTGTCGCTTGCGTGACCGAACGATGGGCGCCCACAACCGACCATGAAGATCGCCACCTGGAACATCAACGGCGTCAAGACCCGGATCGCCGTCACCTGGCTCAAGGAGACGAGCCCCGACAGTCCCCTGCTTCCAGGAGATCAAATGCACCAACGAAGCCTTTCCCGCAGAAGTCTTCGAGGAGCTCGGCTACAACGTCGCGTGCACGGCATGCCAACCGCTCACCAGTCACCGTCCTGCCCTCACATGCTCAAATCGCTCGTGGACAATCAGTCGTCACATTACCGCAACCGGATACTACACCTACAAAATCTGTATGTTTCGTATGCGCGCATCGTCTGCTCACCTCAACAAACACGTGAGCTGACACATGCCCCCGGAACTCCAAAGTGCCATCCAGGCAATTGAGCTTGCACCTTATGGTTCGGAAACAGCTGTCGCCGCCCTGATACTCGTCGTACTTGCAGGATCACTGATGGATCCCTTTCTGCTACCGTCCTATCGTGCCGTCAGCGCATTGGTTTATTGGTTCGTCCAGCGGACATGGCATCTGGCGACTGACAAACTGGTGGAGCTTGTACTTCTCTGCGCGTGGATCGCGCTCGGAGGGGCGGCTTGGCTATCCCGATTTGTTTCTTGGGTTTCCATCACCATACTTGGAAGAGGTCTGTGAGCGCGTCCGCTTTGGCCCCGAGACTAGTCCACCGAGAGCCGCAATGGCAGGTCTCTTCCTGGCACTGAACTGGGATTTTGGTCGACGACCTCGGGGGGGCAGGACCTGGAGGGTCAACGGACGGATGCATGAGCTCCGCCTCCCCTACGTGCCGAGGTATCGCTGGGTGGCAGTCAAATAGTGACGTTGCCTGTCATACCGCCGAGCACATCTTTCCACCCGTCATCCCGGACGGAGCGATGCGAGCGCCTGCGCGAGCAACGCTCCGATCCGGGATCTCGTGAGGCAGGCTCCGAGTCGTTCCGGGAGATCCCGGATAGCCTCGCCTGCGGCTCGGCTTCCGGGATGACGGGTGATAGGTTTCGCTCGCTGGTATCAGAGGTTTCTGGGCGCCACCTCTGCGACGGGCAGCCCTGCGAACGGCGGCGTTGCCTTGGGAGGCGCAATCGCTGTTATATGAGGCAAAACACGCCATTCGAGGGAGCCGAGACGAGATGCAAGCCAAGGGAAAATCGCTCGCCTGCCTCGCCGGTGTGCGCGTGCTGGACCTCTCCCAGTTCGAGGCCGGGCCGTCGTGCACGGAGGCGCTGGCCTGGCTCGGGGCCGAGGTGGTGAAGGTGGAGAACCCCAGGGGCGGCGACCCCGGCCGCAGCATCTTCGGCGAGCCGGGCGGCGATTCCTTCTATTTCCTGATCTTCAACGCCAACAAGAAGTCGCTGGCCATCGACCTCAAGAGCGCGGCCGGCAAGAAGCTCGTGCTCGACATGGCGGGCAGGGCCGACGTGTTTGTCGAGAACTTCGCGCCCGGCGCCATCGAGCGGCTCGGCCTCGGCTATGATGTCATCTCCAAGATCAATCCCGGCATCGTCTACGCGCAGGTGAAGGGCTTCGGCGAGGGCAGCCCGCACCAGAACAATCTGGCCTTCGACATGATCGCCCAGGCGACCGGCGGCATCATGTCGATCAGCGGTCAGCCGGACGGACCGCCGGTCAAGCCGGGCCCGACCCTTGGCGACACCGGCACCGGCATGCTGCTCGCCATCTCCATCCTGGGCGCCCTTTACGAGAAGAAGAGCACGGGCAAGGGCCAGCGCGTCCAGGTCGCCATGCAGGACGCCATGCTGCAGTACATCCGCCTGGCCTTTGCCACGCAGGCGCGCAAGGGCGGGCCCGTCAAGCGCGTGGGCGACCAGTCGATCTCCGGCGGCAACCCGCCGTGCGGCATCTATCCGTGCAAGGGCGGCGGCCCCAACGACTACGTCTACGTCTACACCAGCCGCACCAACCCCGAGCACTGGAAGCGGCTGCTCGGCGTGCTCGGCCGCGAGGAGCTGATCGACGATCAGCGCTTCGCCTCGCCGCAGGCGCGCAGCGACCACGAGGCGGATGTGAATGCGTTGGTCGGCGGCTGGACCAGGCAGCACGACAAGCACGAGGCGATGCGGCGCCTCGGCGCAGCCGGCATTCCGGCCGGGGCCGTGCTGGATACCAAGGAGCTCAGCGAGGAACCGACGTTCTGGCAGCGTGGCATGTTGCAGGTCATGGAGCATCCGACGGTGAAAAACTACGGCATGCCGGCCTGGCCGGTGCGCCACGACGGCGCAACCCCAGCGCTGGCGCCCGCGCCCCAGCTGGGGGAGCACACGACGGAGGTCCTGCAGGCTTGGCTGGGTCTCGACAAGCGCGAAATCGAAGGGCTTGCGGAGGAGAAGGTCATCTCGCAGCGATAGGAACCAGCTGCTGTGAACGCGTGCCCCCCTCGAGGGCCAGGCCCTGCGAGGTCCAAGGTGTCCCGACGCGATCGCGTGGGGGTTTCATCCGTCCTCTCGGCCGACCCACTCGCTTAGCCGACGGAGGCGAGGCAAGCCTTCAGGTCGCTGGCGAGGTTGCGCAGCAGCTTGAAGTACAGGTCCGGGCCCGGTTCGATCTTGCTGCCTTCGGGATCGATCATGCCGGTGCGGGCGCGCGTGCCTTCGATCAGGTTGTCCACGAGGCGGGTGTCGAATTGCGGTTCCGCGAACACGCACACGGCGCCCAGAGCCGCGACCCTCTTGCGCAGGGTGGAGAGGCGCTTGGCGCTCGGCGGCACCTCCGGGCTCATGGCGATGGAGCCGACCACCTTCAGGCTGTAGCGGCGCTCGAAATATTGCAGCGCGTCGTGAAAGACGACGTACGGCTTGCTGGCAACCGGGGCGAGCTCGCGGGCCACTTCGGCGTTGAGTGAATCGAGCTTGGCCTTTAGCTGCTCGGCGTTGGCGCGAAAAAGGGCCGTGTTTGCCGGCTCCTTCGCCCCCAAGACTTGCGCAATGCGGTCCGCCATCAGCTTGGCGTTGATCGGATCGAGCCAGGCGTGTCCATCGATCGCGCCGTGCGTGTGCTTGTGGCCGTGCCCATCGTGATGGTCGCTCTCTTCGAAGGTCGCCCCGGTGCGACGGGGAAGCAACTTGAGGGCCGGCGTTTCCTGGAGGGTCACCACGTCCACGCGCCGCGGCAGCGACTTCGCCACCTTCGCCGTGAACGGCTCCATGGTCTCGGACATGCGGAAGAAAATATCCGCCTGGTTGAGTTTGGCCGCATCGGAGGGCTTGAGCGCATAGGTGTGCGCCGAAGAGGCCCCGGCAACCAGCAGCCGCGGAGTGCCGGCGCCAGCCATGACCTGGGAAACCAGCGCGTGCAGCGGCTTGATTGTCACCACGACATTGAGGTCTGCCGCTGCCCGGGCTGCCAAGCAGGTGAGCAGGCTGCCGGCCAGCAGCGTCTGCGCGACGCATCGACCAGGATGGTACATGCGAACCCCTCTGCAATCTGTAATCCGGCGTCGACGACGTCGGGTTATTGCGTTGCCGATAGCGTCTGCGTAACGTTATAGTGTAGCAGAAACAAGGCCGAAAGGGGTATTTACCCGGCTGCTACCTGTTGTTGTATTCTCTTCGCGGCGCAGAAGCCTACAGCGGTCCGGTGGCTTGCCGCGCCTTTCGACGCTCTTTCGGATGGTTCTCGAGGCTCCTACCTAGTGCCAAGGCGGCAGGCGAGGATGTTGCAGATGCTGAAAGCGCGAATGCGGCTCCTGCAGGCCGTCGCCGTTGCGGCGACCCTGGCCTTCCATTGCCTGCCCGCCCAAGCGCACCCGCACGTATGGATCAAGATGGAGGCGACCCTGCTCTACCAGGGCGGCGCCTTCGTCGGCCTCGCGCACAAGTGGAGCTTCGATGAATTGTACACGGCGATGGCGATCGAGGGCCTCGACCAGAACAAGGACGGCAAGTACGACCGAACGGAGCTGGCCGAGCTTGCCAAGGTCAACGTCGATGCCCTCAAGGACTTCAACTACTTTACGTTCCCGGCGCTGGCAGGACAGGTGCTGAAGCTGGGTGAGGCGCGCGACTACTGGCTGGAGCACAAGGACGGCATCCTTTCGCTGCATTTTACGGTGCCGTTCGAGAACCCCGTTCTGACGGAGGCCAAGGGATTGGCCTTTTCGGTGTACGACCCGAGCTTCTTCATCGCTTTCGAGCTGGCAAAGACCGAGCATCCCGTGCGGCTGGGCGAGGGCGCACCCAAGGAGTGTAGGTTGAAGATAGGTGTGCCGGAGCAGCGCGAAACCTCGGTGCTCGGTGAGGCGTTGTCCGCACTCGGGGGCGTCGTGAGCCTCAACAAGACGGTCGCGGTGGTGTGCGGGCAGGACGATGATGGCGCCGCTGCCGTTGCCGCTCTCAACCCGGCGTCCAAGGAGCCGAAGGCGCCTCCGGCAAAGACTGCCCTTGCCGAGCCGCGGTCGGCTGAGACGAAGGTGCCGCCAGTTGCCGCTGAATGGGCGGGGCCACTACAGATGGCAGCTGCCGCGCAAGACGCGATGAAGGCGGCCGTCAGCCGTCTCAAGACGGCGGAGCCGTTCAGTGCGGCCCTGCTGCTCGCCGCCATCAGTTTCGCCTACGGCGTGCTGCACGCCGTGGGGCCCGGCCACGGCAAGGCGGTGATCTCTTCCTACGTGCTGGCCGACGGACAAACCGTGCGCCGCGGCGTTCTGCTCTCGTTCCTTGCCGCGCTTATTCAGGCGCTCTCCGCGCTGGCTCTGGTGGCGATACTTCTCCTGGTCTTCGGTGCGGTCGGTCTGCGTAGAGCTTCGGTGGAAGCCTGGCTGGAGGCCACCAGCTGGGGATTGGTAGCGCTGGTGGGCGCGTGGCTGCTCTACCACCAGCTGCGGATTGTGTATGCACCCGCGCATGCCCATGGGGCCGGCCATCATCATCACGGCCATCATCATCACGGGCATCACCATCATCACGATGCCTGCGAAGTGTGCGCGCACCTGCCGGCACCGTCGCAGCTGCAAGGCGATTGGTCGTGGCGGCGGGCCCTGTCCCTTGCCTTCGCGGTCGGCATCCGCCCCTGCACCGGGGCCGTCCTGGTCCTGGTGTTCGCCATCGGCCAGGGCCTGTGGTGGGCGGGAGTGTTCTCCACCTTGGCAATGGCGCTCGGGACCGCGATTACCGTCTCGGTGCTGGCTGCGCTGGCCGTCGGGTTCCGGGAGGCGACAGCACGAATTGCGGGTAGCCGCTCGTCCAAATGGGGGGCGCGCGTGCAGTTGGCCGCAGGGTTCTGCGGGGCTGCGCTGGTACTGATCATGGGCGTCGTATTTTTTATCGGCTCACTTGGAAGCTTCCGGCCGTTGTAACCTGCACGGGCGATGGCGTTACGCCGGCGCTGAAACATATTGTGCGCAGAAAGTTCTGCAGGCGAATTCTAATATCAAATAACATAGTAATGTAACGATAGTTAGATATCAGAATAGCCACCTTATATATTCTTCCACGATGCCATCTGAGGCGACAAATGCTCCGGCAATTTGCCCGCATTGTTTTTATTCGTGGGGATATCGCCGCGCACGAGCCTTTACTATTTCTCGCGCCTCTCACTAAACGATCAAAGTCACGTGCTTCGCGTTCGCACCTGAGCGCAGCGACCCATTCAGCACGTGCAAAGTGCCGAATCCCAAGCAGCGCGAGAGGGCATGCTGGTCCGTTCCGCGATCCACGGTCATCGCGCTCCCGGGCGCGAGCACGTGATGTTTCTCTACCTGGGCCGCCGCGGGTTCAGCCGGTTCGCCCTCGAGCTTGCTCGCAATATTGCCGAGATGCCTGAAATGCGAGCGACATTCTGCATCTCGCGACAGAACGAAATTTTCGACGAATTCGCAAGGGTCGGTTGCCGGTTGCTGCCGGTCGACACTTTCGAGACCGCAGGTGGCGCACTTGCCCGGGGGTATCGTGTGCGGTCTCTGTATCGGAACATATTGGGTGAATTGACGAGCCAGCGGTCTGCGGGCGTCGTGACATTGATGCCCCACATATGGACACCGCTGGTTGCGCCCCTCATCCGCCGCCATGATTTTCGCTATCTCACGATTATTCATGATGCGCACCCGCATCCGGGAGACCCTACAGGCTTGCTCAACAGCTGGGCGTTGCGCGACACGCTGAGCGCTGATCCGGTCATCACGCTGAGCCGCGCGGTCGCCGAGTCGCTTGCAGCCGCAGGCGCCGTACCGCGCGAAAGACTGGCCACGCTGTTTCTTCCGGACGTCGAATTCGACCCTTTGGCACCTGCACGGCCGTCTCCCGAGGAGGATCAGTTCCGAGTTCTCTTCTTCGGGCGCGTTCTCGCTTACAAGGGATTGTCTGTGCTGCTGGACGCGCTGGAGATTCTTCGCGCGGAGAACTTCCCCGTGAAACTCAGCGTAGTCGGCGAAGGCGCGCTGGGGCCCTTGCGGGGCCGCCTCAGGGCTCTCGACGTCGAGGTCCAGAATCGCTGGATTGCCGATCGCGAGGTCCAAGGCGTCTTCTCCCGGCACCACGCCGTCGCGCTACCACACATTGAGTGCAGCCAGTCGGGTGTAGCCGCCATGGCTCTGGGGCTCGGGCTGCCATTGGTCGGCTGCCGGGTGGGTGGGCTGACCGAGCAAGTGAAAGACGGAGAAACCGGCGTGATAGCCGAGACGGCGGATGCTGCCGGCCTCGCCGACGCGATCCGGCGCCTGGCCGGCGATCGCAGGCTGTATGCGGCTATTTGCGACCGTATCCGCAGGAGCCGATCGGACCGGTCCATGCGGAGGTTTGCGGAGCAGCTTGTGGCGCTGGCAACCCATTCTCGGCCTGCGCCGAGCCCGCGTCACGGGAATCTGGCCTGGGTCTGAATGCCTTCGGTGGGCGCCGGCAGACGGCTGGCGCTCAAATCAGCTCGCCGAGGCGCGCAATGCCTCGATCGATGTCCTCTTCGCTCGGCAGCGAGAAGCTCAGGCGCAGCGTGTTGCGCCCGCGCCCGTCGAAGAAGAATGCCGCGCCCGGCACGAACGCGACGCCGGCCTCGAGCGACCGCTCGAGCAGGTCGGCGCCGTCGTGGCCCTCGGGCAGCGTCACCCAGATGAACATCCCGCCTTCGGGCCGGGTCCAATTCACGCCCTGCGGCATGTGGCGCGCGAGCGCGGCCAGCATGGCGTCGCGCCGGCGCCGGTAGTGTACGCGCGCGCCTGCCGCCTGGGTATCGAACGCCGCTTCTGCGACCCGGTGCACGACCATCTGGTTCACGGTCGAGCTGTTCAGGTCGGAGGCCTGCTTGACCAGCACCAGGCGGCGGATCAGCGGCTTCGGCGCCACGATCCACCCCACCCGCAGCCCGGGCGAGAGCACCTTGGAGAAGGTGCCGCAATAGATCGATCGCGCACACTCGATGCTGCCACGACGCCGGACCTCGAGCGCCAGGACAGATGGTGGCGGCTCGCCCTCGAAGCGCAGCATGGCGTAGGCCGCGTCCTCGACGATCGGAATATCCAGCTCGGCGGCGAGGTCGAGCAGCCGCTCGCGTGCCGCAATCGAGAGGGTTTCGCCGGTCGGGTTGGCGAAGCTCGGCACCACGTAGGCAAACTTGACGTCTCCGCCGGCGCCGCGGGCGGCGTCGGCATAGGACGACGGTGTCCGGTTGCCCTGCTCGGGCCGCAGCTCGTCGTAGCGAGGCTCGGAGGCCGAGAACGCCTGCAATGCGCCGAGATAGGTCGGCGCGGCGACCAGGGCCGTATCGCCGGGCGAGAGCAGCAGACGGCCGAGGAACTCGAGCGCCTGCTGCGAGCCCGATGTGATGATGACGTTGTCCGCCTCGCACGGCACGCCGAGCGTGCCCATGTGCCGGACGATCCACCGGCGCAGGGGCAGATGGCCCTCGCTCACCGAGTATTGCAACCCGCTGCTCGCCGTGGCGCGGTCGCCGAGGACCTCGCTGTAGGCGGCCCTCGCCTGCGTGACGGGAAAAAGGGCCGGATCCGGGACGCCGCCGGCAAAAGAGATGATCCCGGGCCGCTCCAGCACCTTGAGCAGCTCGCGGATCTCGGAGGCGCGCATGCGCTCGGTGCGGGCCGCGTAGCGTGGCTCCCATTCGGCCGGCTGGGCACGGCTGCTCATCAAAGTGACCCCATGATGCCTCTGGGGCCAATTATGTCAGTAATCCTGACCTATTTGCAAGGTACTTGGGCTAACGGTTTCCTGCGGCGTCGGCCAGAAGGACCAAATGGTGTGCTCCTTCAAGTTGCTCGGGCTAGTTCCCTGAGCCTGGCGCGCAGTGCCGGTTCCCCGGTGCTGAAATCACCGGCGATCCACCAATCCTCCAGTGCCCGCAGGATTTCACCGACGCGTGGCCCGGCGGGGACGTTCTCAGCCAGCACATCTGCGCCGCCGAGCGGAAAAACAGGCACCGGCCAACGCTCAGGCAACGTCAGGCGCTGGCGCCAAGCCCCGCTCTGCGGCGGATCGCCGGCCCGCGCCCAGGCCATCAGTAGCTGCTCCCGATAGGCCCTTTCGCCGTGCCGGTAGAGATATGCCCGCGCCGCGGCCTCCGGGGTGGCCGGGCCGATGTCGGGGGTGCGCACAGCGGCGCGGGCAAGCACCGCCGTCTGCGCGTTGGACAGACGCAGGCGGTCGCGCAGGTGATCGGCGTCTTCCGGCACTTCCACCGCCAGGGCCGAAAGGCGCAGAATGGCATCGGGCGCCAAGCCGAGGGCTGCCTCCAGAGCGGCCAGGCGGGCCAGCAAAGTCGGCCGCGGAACTGCGCCCAGCACCGCCGTGATAAGGCCGTAGTCCAGCATCAGGGCGGCGATTTCCGGCCCGCGCGGCGCCACCAGCAGGCGGAGCAGCTCCTCGCGGATCCGCTCAGCGGAGAGCGCGGCGAGCCCCGCCCGCTCGCGCACGCAGGCGGCAAGCCCATCCCGGTCGGCGGGCCCCTCGCCATAGTCGGCGGTCAGGCGGAAGAAGCGCAGGATGCGCAGGTAGTCCTCGCGGATGCGCTCCTCCGCGTCGCCGATGAACCGCACTCGCCGTGCCGCCAGGTCGGGGTAGCCGGCCAAGGGGTCGAACACGATCCCGTCGGCGTTGCAGTAGAGCGCATTGAGCGTGAAGTCGCGCCGCCGGGCATCCTCCGTCCAATCGTCGGTGAAGGCCACGGTCGCGTGCCGGCCATGTGTCTCTACGTCCTTGCGCAGCGTCGTGACTTCATAAGGGCGGTCTCCGGCCACGACCGTCACCGTTCCGTGCGCCAGGCCGGTCGGCACCGCCTTGAGGCCCGCCGCTTCGACCGCGCGCATGACATCCTCAGGGCGCGCGTTGGTGGCGATATCGACGTCGGTGACCGGCCGCTGCATGAGCGCATTCCGCACCGCGCCTCCCACCGCGCGTGCCGCAAAACCGCGGGCCGACAGGGCGGCAAACACCGCCTGCGTCTCGGCACGAGCGAGCCAGCTGGCGGCGATCGAGCGGGGAGGAGGGGGGGCGGCCACGTCGCGGTTTACTTGAAGCCGCCGGGCTCGACTCGCCCGTCTTTGATGTGCGCCGGCGTGTAGGTCTTCCCGGGACTGCCGCCCGTTGCGGTCAGGCTGAAGTAGAGGAGCGTCGCCCCCACGAGCACGGCGCCGGCGATGAAAAGCCAGACGAGCGGCGCCTCGCTGACGACGGTTGTGGTGGGCGCGGTGGGCCGCGCCAGCAGCACGTAGCCGAAGTACACGGCGGCCGGCAGAAGGAAAAGGAGCAGCATCTCGATGCCGACCCGGATCATCGCTGAAACAGCCTCTGCTGCATGTTTTTCAGCATGCCTGCGGTAGCGCCCCAAATATAGCGCCCATCGTAGGGCATCGCATAGTAGGAGCGCTGCCGGCCCCGCCACTCGCGCGAAGCCTTCTGGTGGTTGGCCTCGTCCATCAGGAAGCTGAGGGGCACCTCGAACACCTCGGTGACTTCCCGTGCATCGAGCGCGAGGCTGAAGCCAGGCCGCACGAGGGCCACGGCGGGCGTGATCTGAAACCCGGTGCCGGTCCGGTAGCTGTCGAGATAGCCGAGCGGCTCGGTGTGATCGGCCGTCAGCCCGATCTCCTCTTCGGCCTCGCGCAGGGCGCAGTCGAGCGCGCTTTTGTCGCCGTTCTCGACCTTGCCGCCGGGGAACGAGATCTGTCCCGGATGGCTCGGCACATCGTGGGAGCGCTGGGTGAGCAGCACGGTCAACGTCGGCCTCGCCACGATCGGAACCAGCACGGCGGCCGGCCGCGGCGGCGGCATGGCGGCGAGGTCGCCCTTGAGTTCCGGGTTCAGGTCCCAGTCGCCGGGTCCGAGGGCTTGGCCCGAGCGCGGATCGAAGATCGCCTCCGAGGGAGACGAATTGAGTCCGCGCCGCGCCAGCGCCCGGAAGCCCGCCTCGGTGAACGGGTCAGCTGTGTCGTCGAACGCCATGTCCATGGGCCGCGAGAATAGCATCGCGAGAGGCTGCTGGGCAGGGTTGCGAATCGCTCGATTCGCCGAGCGGCGGGGCTCTTCAAGAATATCCGGGCGGCGCCCTCATCAATCGAGATACGCAACCTTGTCCGATTTGAGCAGCGCCTCGATGCTGTCCAGGTGCGTCATGCCGGCTCGGATCTTGGCCTGCGTCTCGGCCTCCATGCGGCGGATCTCGGCAAGCTGCCCCACGACGGCTTCGAGATCGGCCTGGGGGATCACCACCACGCCGTCGCGGTCGCCGATCAGGATGTCGCCGGCGTTGATCGCCACGCCGCCACAGACGATGGGAAGGCCGATTCTGCCAGGCCCGCTGCGCACGCACGAATTGGGCGTGATGCCGCGGGCGAACACCGGTAGTCCCACGCCAACTATGCCAGGGCTGTCGCGCGCCATGCCGTCCGTCACGATCGCAGCCACGCCCTTGTTCTTGGCCATGGCCGCAACGTTGTCGCCAACCACGGCGGTGGCGGAAAAGCCGTCGGTCGCCGACACGATAACGTCGCCGGGGTCGGCCAGCACCAGCGCCGCCAGGATGGCGAGGTTGTCGTTGGCGCCGGTCTCGCAGGTCAGCGCTGGGCCGACGAACAAGGCGCGCTCCGGGTCGACCGGCTTCACGCGATAGTCGAGCGCGCCGCGCCCCTGCAGCGCATCGACGATGTGCCCCGTCTGCGCGCCCTCCAGCTGTGCCATGTGCTCGCGTGGCGGCCGCTGAAACTTGCGCCGGATCGTCAGCAAAGGTGGGTCTTTGAGCATGGGGGACCTCCTTTGGGGGTGATCGCGGTGTTTCTTGACACAAACAGTAAGATGCAGAGGTGTCATGCCAGCACTTGTCGGGACCTGTTTTCGACCCAGTTCGCTTGGGGCCACTCTGTTGTAGTCAGGCCCCTCCCACAAGGCTTTCCGGTTCGGTGCGGAAGCTTCGCTTGGCGCACGCGCCGTCCGTCCCGCGGGAGATCCCGCTAGGTGCGACGGGTACGTGGGCGCCTTTATCGGCAACCCGGGAGCCGGTTGTACTCCGGCTCCAGGAGGCCTCGCGAAGGCCTCCTTGAGAGCCCCTAGCGGGGCTCCCTGGGGCCTCACGGCCCCGGGGGTCGCCTTGCGGCGCCCGCGTGGCGGCGATTTCTGTCCCGGGCCCCTCTTCGGCTTCCCGCTTCGTACCCCTAGAGCACCAAGCGATCACACCTTTAGTCCTTTGACGGGCAACGGCTCCGCCACCATTGCTGGCGCCTTACCGTTACCGGTTGGCCCGGGCCTCCTGGATTTTCGGGCCTCCGTTCAGGCCCTACCTTCCAGGCGCCGGCCGCCTGCACGTGATAAGGACGGATGCATCCACGTCCCGTCGCAACAGGCGACGCCGCATGATGCCATAGGCTGGATCCCAGGGAGATAGTGGCGGCTTCGTCTGAGAACCGATCGTCTGTCGTTAACGTTACTGCCGCATCAAGGTGTAGGTTGGGTTAGGGCCGAAGGCCCGTAACCCAACATCTCCGAGGCAGTTCGGGACGACACCCGGGGCACCGGGCACTCGATGAATGGGTCGCAACGCTGGCCAACAGTCTGCGCCGGCTTGAACACCGGCCTGCGCTGACAAACAAGCACAGAGAGGATTTCTGACGCGAGATGGTTCCCGGTGACTTACCGACTGCTCACTGAAGCGGAGTGGGAATACGCAGCACGTGCGGGCACCTCCACCCCGTTCTGGTGGGGCTCGTCGATCACGACCATTGAGGCCAACTACGATGGCAACGTGTATGGAAGCGGTTTGAAGGGAATGTATCGAGGCAAGACCGAGCCTGTTGACAGCTTCGCGGCAAATCCATGGGGTCTCCACAACGTCCATGGCAACGTCTTTGAGTGGGTGCAGGATTGCTGGAACAGCGACTACAAGGGTGCCCCGACGGATGGTTCGGCTCGGTCGGCTGGTGACTGCAGGCGTCGTGTCCTGCGCGGGGGCTCCTGGTACAAATCTCCTCAATACCTACGCGCAGCCTATCGCATCGGAATAGCGGATGGCCGTCTGAGCCTCGTCGGCTTCCGTGTAGCCACGACGCTCAATTGAGCAACGTAGTCAAGAAGCTCGCGCGCTGGGTGGCGTGGTAGCGTAGGCTGCAATAAGCGGCAGCGCATTTGCACCGATGCGCCGTTCCCAACCGTTGCAACGCGGCCAACGCAGATCGGCGCAATGCGGCTATCGCCTTATTGCGCCCTACCCGACTGTGCTATGATCGCACCATGCAGCTACCCCCAGACGTGCAGGACTGGATCGATCGGCAGATCAAGGCAGGCGCGTTCAAGACGCCGGCGGAGGCCATCGCGTTCGCGGTCCGGCAGGTCGCCCCCGCAGAGGGCGACTTGTCGTGGGCCAAGCCCCTGGTTGACGAGGCCGTGGCGGAGATCGAACGCGGTGAGGGCATTCCCCGCTCGGAGGCCATGAAGCAGGTGCGCGCTCACATTGCCGCGCGTCAGGCGCAATGGCCCACCAAATCGTCCTAGCGCCGCGCGCCAGGCGTGATCTCGCCAAGCTCTACGATTATCTGGAAGAGCGAGCCGGGCCGCGATTGGCGCAATCCTACATCGACCGGCTTGATGCCCTGTTCGACTTGCTCGCCGACTTCCCCGGCATCGGTGCGCCCCGGCCCGAACTTGGCCCCACGATCCGATCGACCGGCTTGTGGCCTTATGTGGTCCTCTACCAAGTCCGTGATACCTCGGTGCACATTCTGCGCGTCGTGCATGGCCGGCGCAACATCACGGCTGAGATCCTGAATTAGCTCGAGCGGCGTCCCGATACGGGTTGCCCATGCCCGCGCGGCATATCAGCATTGACCAGCGTTGGTGGTGCCCCGGCGGCGCGAGGTGTTGGCTTGGCGCGAGATCTCTGCTCTCTAGTCGCGTATGGGCCGCGCACGCTGCATCACGCCATGAAACTCCCCATCGAGGGCGCCATCGACTGCGACCTGCATCCGGCGCCGCCGGGCGTACCGGCACTGCTGCCCTATCTCGACGCCTACTGGCGCCACCAGTTCGAGAACCGCCACATCGACCGCATGCCGTTCAGCCTGACGAGCTACCCGCTGGGCTCGCCGTTCGCCGCGCGGCCCGACTGGCGTCCGGCATCTGGCCCGCCAGCCGGCGACCTCGACCGGATCAGGCGCGAGCTGCTCGACCCGTTCGCGCTGCGCTATGCCATCTGCAACCCGCTGCATGGCGCCATCGCGCTCTTCAACGAGGACATGGCGGCCGCCCTTTGCTCGGCGGTCAACGACTGGATGGCCAAGGAGCTCCTGGACCGGGAGCCGCGGCTGCGCGCCGCGATCCTGGTGCCGGCGCAGAGCCCCGAGCTCGCCGTAAAGGAGATCGAGCGCATCGCGCCCGATCGCCGCTTCGTGCAGGTGCTGCTGCTGGCGATGGGCGAGACGCCGCTCGGCCGGCGCAGCCACTGGCCGATCTATGCCGCCGCCGAGAAGCACGGGCTGGCCGTCGGCATCCACGCCGGCAGCACCTACCGCGTGGCGCCCACCTATTCCGGCTGGCCGTCCTACCGCGTCGAGGACTACGTGGCGCAGTCGACGGCCTTCGAGACGCAGCTCTTGAGCCTGGTCGCCGAGGGCGTGTTCCAGAAGTTTCCCGGGCTCCGGGTGGTCATGAGCGAGTCGGGGTTCACCTGGCTTCCCACTTGGCTGTGGCGCACGGGCAAGACTTGGCGCGGCGTGCGCGCCGAAGTGCCATGGATCGATCGGCCGCCGGCCGAGATCGTTCGCGACCACGTCCGCTTTACGCTGCAGCCCGTCGATGCGCCGGCCAGCGACCCCAAGGCGCTGCAACGCACGCTCGAGCATATCGGTTCCGACCGGCTGCTGCTGTTCTCCACCGACTATCCGCACTGGCATTTCGACGGCGAGGAAGCCTTGCCCGACGGCCTCGGGGCGGACACAATACGCAAGATGCTGATCGACAACCCGCTCGAGACCTACCCACGCCTGCGGGAGGCGGCGCAATCCGCGCCTGGGGCAAGCGGGAAGGAGGCACTATGAACGTTGCCGTACGCGAGCCAACAGCGGCCCAGCGCCTGAAGGTCGTCGATTGCGACATTCATCCGACCTGGCGCACGCCGGCAGAGCTGCATCCCTTCATGGCTCAGCGCTGGCGCGAGCACATGGCCACCTTGGGCACCTTCTTTCGCCACGGCCTGACCGGCCAGCTGCCCTATCCGCGCATGATGGCGGGCGGCATGCGCGCGGATTCGTTTCCCGAGGACGGTGCCCCACCCGGCTCGGACCTGGACCTGATGCGCAAACAGCACCTCGACCCCAACGGCGTCGAAGTGGGCATGCTGATCGCGCTCAGCCGCGGCGGGCTGGAGGAGCGCAACCTGGATTTCGCCGCGGCGCTGTCCAGCGCGGCCAATGACTGGCAGCTCGAGTGCTGGGTCAGGAAGGAGCCGCGGTTGCGCGCGGCCATCGTCGTGCCGCAGGAGCACGCGGAATACGCCGTCGGCGAGATCGAGCGGCGCGCCGGCGATAATGCCTTCGTCCAGATCATGATCTCGCCGCGCTCCAGCGATCCGCTCGGCCACCGCCGCTACTGGCCGATCTATGCCGCCGCCGAGCGCTGCGACAAGCCGATTGCCCTGCATGTGGCCGGCTTCAGCGGCGGCCATTCCTCCACCGGCTCGGGATGGCCGACGTACTACATCCAGGAGCACTTCGCCATGTCGAGCGGCATGCAGAACACGCTCGCGAGCCTGGTATTCGAAGGCGTGTTCGAGCAGTTCCCCAAGTTGAAGGTGGTGGCGATTGAAGGCGGCTTCGCTTGGGCGCCGGCGTTGTGCTGGCGCATGGACAAGCATTGGGAGCGCATGCGGGCGGAGACGCCGCACGTGAAGCGGCCGCCATCGGAATATGTGCGCGAGCACGTCTGGTTCACCACCCAGCCGATGGAGGAGCCCGACGATCCCGACCACCTGGCCGACATCGTGAATTGGGTCGGGTGGGATCGAATCATGTTTTCGACCGACTACCCGCATTGGGACTTCGACGATCCCAAACAGGTGTTCAGGTTCAAGCTCGCGCCTGAGCAGAGGGCGAAGATCCTCCGCGACAACGCCAAGGCACTCTACGGTCTGACATGAGCCGCCGGGTCGTGGCCCGGGTCAGCGAGGTTGAGCCCGGCGCGTGCAAGATCGTGACAGTGTTGGGCCGCGAGGTTGGAATCTTCAATCTCGGCGGCGAGTATTTCGCGCTTTCCAACCGCTGCCCGCACAGGGGTGCCGAGCTTTGCCGCGGCATGGTCGTCGCTCTCGTCGGTTCGAGCGGGCCCGGCGAGTATCATCTGTCGCGGCCGGGCGAGTTCATCCGCTGCCCCTGGCACGGATGGGAGTTCGACATCCGTACCGGCCAGTCCTGGTGCGATCCGAAATCCGTCAGGGCGCGGCAGTTCGCGGTGAAGGTCGAGCCGGGGTCCGAGCTGCTCAAGGGCCCCTACGTTGCCGAGACTTTCCCCGTCTCGGTCGAGGAAGATTACCTCGTCATCGACATGTAAGCGGCCAGTGGGGCGGCCCTGCCCATCACGGTTGCGCGGTCTTGTTTGGGCTCGTGCGCTCTGAACAATTGCGGACGTTCGTTTTACGGCTTCCTCAGAATGACTTTCGGATCGATCTTTGGATCGCTGCGCGCGCAGGGGCGACCCGTTGCCGTGCAGTATTCGCAGGCAGCCCAGCCCTTGCAGAACCCGCACCTGATGCTCTTGCCCGCGGCTTTGTCGAAGTTGGCGAAGACGGGACCATAGAGGCTGGACGCCTTGGATTCCCACGCCGCTCTGGCTTTTGCTCTTGCGTCACCCATAGAAAATCCCGAGGAGCTTCTGGAGAGCCCGGCGATTGCCTCGGCCTTGATCTGTGCCTTGCAGTTCTTCGGGTTGGGCACAGCTCCTGTTGCAGCGGTTGTTGCCAGAATTGTGCCTGCGCCGAGCAGCAGGAGGGCGGCGCAAACCTTGATCGTGTGCATCGTCTTCTCCACCTGCTTTGCGAAGCTACCCGCTGGTCTTCGATCTGCCCGACACCCCACTGGTCGCTCCGCCAAGGGAAAAGGTTCATTCCTTCGACGGGAACACGGACGCTCTGTTCAGGCTCCGCCGCCGATCGCGAATATCCCCCGCACGAGCATGAACCTTTTCCCGGCTCCCGCCGACAGAACGCAGGAGGCACCGGCGTGAACGCGCGGTTCCAGCCGCCTCCCGGGGAAGGTCAGTCATCAAGGAGGATCGATCGGATGATCAGCTCAGTGACAAGAATTGGGGCCACTGCCCTGCTTGCCAGTTTTCTGCTTTCAGGTGCTGCGCATGCGGCCTGCAAGCCCAAGATCTTCGGCTCGGGCACCGGACCCAACGCGGGTATAGCCACGAACAAGGCCATCCAAAACTGGCGCGTGAATGCGTTAGCCGCCTACGGCGCCGGCTTCGACAACTGGCTCAAGGCGCAGAGCCGGGGCAGGCGGTGCGTCGTGTCGGGCAAGCTCACGACCTGCCGGGTCTGGGGCAACCCTTGCAATTGATACGTTCTCGCGCCGGACCGCGCTCGGCAACCGCAAGCGTGCGGGCAAATCGCGCACCGGCGCGCTTTACTCCCAAAAGCGCTGGTGCGCCTCGAGACGTCCCCACACCTTCGCCACGTCCTCCCAGGCGTGCTCCGCCTTGACGGCGTGCCAGCCCAGCACATAGCCGGCCGCGCGCTGGGCCGCACTGTTGTCGGCGCAGCGCTCGTCGCAAATGGCGTTGAGGGCTTTCGCCGTCAAGACGTCGTTGATGTAGCCGAAGACGTCCTGGAGCCTCTTCAGGTCCTTGACAAAGCGTTCGACCTTGCGGGCGGCGTAAAGCGACCCGAAAAACTCCGACGTGTATCGGAGCCCTTTGAGCGCCTTGCGCAGTTCGTGGCGCTGCTCGAGGGAAAGTTTGTCGAGGTTTGCGCCTTGCTTGGCAATTTTCTTCCAACTCTTGTTGAGCGAGGCTGCTGCGAACGCGTGTACCGGCGCCCGCAGCCTGCCATTGTCCTTGACCGTTTGCGGCCACAGCGCCAAGTAGAGCAGCAGCCTCGACCACTGCTCACCGGAGAGCGCTTCTCTCGCCGTGGTCCGTTTTGCGGCTCGGTGCGATAGAAGCGCAGTGCGCAGCTCGTTGAAGCCGGGAACTCCCTTCATTGTCCCGGCGACCGGCGCGTAGACGCTCTCGATGAACACGTCGGCGTTGCGCAGGTCTCCAACGCTTTGCCCGACTTCGCGTGCATACTGCTGGAGCTCCCTCGTGGCTGGAGAATCGTGAAGCGGCCGGAAGGCGCGCAGCGCGCTGCGCAGCCTGCGCAGGCCGACGCGCAGCTGATGGGCGGCCTCGGGATCGTCCGTCTCCAGGACCGCCCGGCGATTGAGCTCGATCTGAACGGCGGCGGAGTCGACGAATAGCGCCAAGGCCTGGGCGCAGGTTTCGCCGCCGCTCAAAGCCGGATGTCGTGCCCGTTGCGGAGCGATGCTCCGGCTTTGGCGGCCGAGCGCGAGATTGTAGCCGCGTTCGGCCTTGGTCGACTCGGCAAGGCGTATCGGCTCGGATGAAAACAGCACCGCGGCTGTCTCGAGCAGGCACTCCGGCGACCCCGCCTTGAGCTCGAGCTCGGCCTCGCACAGCTTGTCTTCCGCAGCGCCGGCACGAACCACGCCCTCGTCGAGCGCGAGCTCGAGATCGCCCTTGTCCGAATGCAGCTTGCGGGTCGTGCGCGTAATAACGGTCTCGAATTGCGGCTCGAGCGCCGACGTCTTGACGGCCCTCTCGATGGTCCGGCGAACCCGGCGGTCATCGATAACACCAAGGTCCGGCTCGGGCTGGCCAACGACGGCCTCCAGCTCATCGGGGTTGGAGATTCCGTTCTTCAGGCTCAGGCCGGCCTTGATGGTCTGCACCCATTGGTCGCCGATCGAGCGCAGCCGCAGCGAGATTCCTTGCGCGCGCAAGCGGTGATCGGGCGTGTCGAAATAGATCGACCGCAAGGTGCTTGTGACAGGCTTGCCGACAGTCAGGCCTTCCAGCGCCGGGTTGGCGCCGACACGCCGCAACTCCTGCGGCGTGAGTTCGAGCTTGAGCTCGAGCTCCTTACCGGAAACGCTACGCATCCCGCTAACTTCCGCGTTGCAAAGATATGCTGGCCACCAATACCGCTCGCCCGCACTGGCCGACCGCGCCCGCATCTGACGCCCGGCGACAGAATAGTGGGGAACTGCCTTGGAGAGAAAGGGGGGTGCGCTTCAAGCCGCTGCTCTTGCGAATTCAGTAATTCAGGAGCACGTCGAGATCAGCGACATGCTTTTGGCTCAGTGGGTTGTTTTGTCACAAAAAAGTGGTCGATCAAGCACCTGGCGGCGTCACCTCGAGCACCGCGCGGGCGATGTGCTCGCGGCCGTACTCATCCCGAGCCCGCACCAGCAGAACATGCGCGCCGGGGCGGAGCGTGCCGGGCAAGGCCCCCTGCCAGATGTGTGAAGAGGCAACGGCCTGAACCCAAGACTTGCGCGGTGTCTCTCCCTTGAACAGCTCGAGCACCAGAGGATCCGGCATCGCCACCCTAGCCATCGCTGTCCGCTCCGAATGGCCGAGAATTTCGAACGCTACACTCGTCTTGGGGCCGCCATCGAAGACGTTGGCGATGACGCGGCTGTGCGCCAGCGCATCGTGGGGTACGGAAAGCCCGAGTCGGCGCGAGCCCTGGCGCCCGGCAGTCACCTCGCTTGCACGGCGATGCGGTCCGTCAACGATGACACGCAGCTGTGCCGGCGTCTTGGTCACCGCCGGGACGAAGCGCGTCGTATAGCGATTGCGTGTGACCGAAAGGATGTGAAAACCATTCGGGGTGCCATCGGAGCTGTCGGCGAACGGAATCCCACGATGATCGGGAGGTCCGCTCCACCAGCTGCCGGAGGCAGCCGTCAGCACGTGATGATGATGCGGGTCGGCCCCAGTGTGGGCCTGCTCGTCGAGCAGGTAGTGATGCTCGGTCGCGTGCAGATGACCGGCGAAACTCACGCTATGGGGGTGGCGCGAAAGCAAGCGCAGCAACGCGCCGTGATCGGCCGTGGTATCGGCCGGATTGCCGGGGTCGAGATAGCACCGAAGCGGGATGTGCATGGAGAGCACGACCAGCTGTTCAGCTGGGACGCGCTTCAGCACGTTGCGCATGAACTCGAGTTGGCGGGGCCCAAACGAGCCCCGATACCGGCTCTGGCCAAGATACTCGACGTTGTCCAGTACAAAGAAGGTGGCCTCCCCATACTGGAAGGCATAGTGCCGCGGGCCGAACGTGCGCTTCCATGTCTCACGCGAGTGCCAGTCGTCGGGCGCGCTATTGTTGATGTCGTGATTGCCGGGACAATGGTGCCAGGGAAGCCCGGTCGAATTGAGAACCTGCAGGTAGCGGGGGTAGAGCGATAGATCGTCGGCAACGACATCGCCATGGTTGATGCCGAAGGCGGCGTCGAGGCTCAGCATGGCTGCAACAATATCGTCCCGCACATAATCGAGCTCGGTGGCGTTCTCAGGCTGGGTGTCGGATACGAGGAGCGCTTCGAACTCGCGGGGCTCCTCCTGGCGCCGCAACGGAAAGTCGAGCGAGGTTGGAAGCGGCCCGGTGGGCCCAACGACGGGAAAGGGCGTGCGCAGATATCTCGCACTGCCCTCCGGCTGATGCGTATATGAAAACTCCGGGACACCCCCCAGCGAGGTCCGGGTCGTCCAATGCGGTGGCTTTATCACAAAGATGCTTTCGCCCGGCTCGACCGGCAGGCTCCAGCTTCCGTCAGACCCCGTAAGCGCGACGTCGCGGCCGTTGGACACCATGACGCCCTCAATTCCCAGGTCGCCCGCCCGCCGGCGCCCATCGCCGCGGCGATCCTCGAACACCACGCCCCGCGCGATGGCGGGGCGTGGCGTAAACGCACCGCCCGAGAGTGCCAGCGCCGAAGCTCCGGCGCCGGCGATGACCTGACGTCGCGACAGCCGATAGGCCACTTCGCCCCCGCTGTTGTGGCTTGCCCGAATCGCTGCTGAGGCTAGGCAACGTCGATGACCGCTGCGCAACACGGTGATGTTGGTTGCGTGACACGGCAGAAACGAACGGGCAGTGGTTCGCTGTGGACGGTCTCACGCTGTCACACGGGTCTTACATTGCTGGGCTTTAGCAAGCGGCTGATGGGGGATTGACCCGGCTCCTGTCACCTCCAGGCTCGCTCACCCGTGCATGGAGCTGGGTAAGTTCGTTCAAAAATCTTTCTAATTCAAATAGTTAACCTGTCGTATGGCTGTTACGCTGGGCTGCTAGAACGCCTACATCGATGACGGATTGACTCGTCGTCGAGGGGGCGGTCAGCGGGCCGCCGGTCAAACAGGGAGAAGCAGCGTGAACATGAGGTTCATAGCTTTTTCGGCGGCTGCGGCCGTTGCGGGAGCTGTTGCGTTCGCCGATGCGGCGTCGGCGCAATCGCGCGATCAAATCCGAGTCGTAGGTTCATCGACGGTATATCCGTTCACCACCGCGGTGGCCGAGCAGTTCGGCAAGACGGGCGGCGGCAAGACTCCTGTGGTGGAGTCGACCGGTACGGGCGGCGGCTTCAAGCTCTTCTGCGCCGGCGTCGGCGTCGGCCATCCCGACGTGTCCAATGCCTCGCGCCGTATCAAGAAGAGCGAGTATGATGACTGCGTCAAGAACGGTGCCAAGGACATCATCGAGATCAAGATCGGCTTCGATGGGCTCTCCATCGCCCATTCGAAGGCCGGTCAGGCATTGAAGCTGACGATGGCGCAGGTGTTCCTGGCGCTCGCCGACCAAGTGCCTGGTGCCGGCGGCAAGCTGGTGGCGAACCCCAACAAGACCTGGTCGAATGTCGACAAGTCGCTGCCGAACATCAAGATCGAGGTGCTCGGTCCACCCCCGACCTCCGGCACGCGCGACGCTTTCCACGAGCTTTTCATGGAAGTGGGTGCGGCCCAGATACCTGCCCTGCAGGAGCTGAGGAAGACCGATGCGAAGGCCTTCCAGAAGGCCTGGCAGTCGCTGCGGAGAGACGGAGCTTATGTCGAGGCCGGCGAGAACGACAACGTGATCGTCGCCAAGCTCGAGGCCAACAAGAATGCCTACGGCATCTTCGGTTTCTCCTTCCTCGAGGAGAATACCGCGAAGCTGCGCGGCGTCGTCATCGAGGGCGTCGAGCCCTCGTTCGAGGCCATCAACTCGGGCAAGTACAAGGGCAGCCGCCCGCTGTTCATCTACGTGAAGAAGCAGCACATCGGCGTCATCCCCGGTCTGGACAAGTTCGTCGCCGAGTACGTGTCGGACAAGGCGATCGGAAAAGATGGCTACCTGTCCCGCAAGGGTCTGGTCCCGTTGCCTGCCGCTGACGCTGCAGCGGTGCGCAAGGATGCTGTCGCGCAGACCACGCTGACCGGTGCTGGCCTCTGAGCGGACGAAAGAGTAGCAATGCAGCCGCACCAGCGTGCGGCTGCATTGCTTGCGTTACAAAGCGCGATGGCGCGGGGCGTTTGGGACTATGAGCTGGATCTATTTCACCACGCTCGCCGCACTCGTTCTGTTGGCCTTTGTCACGGGCCGCAGGCGGGCCCTCGCCGTGGTCGGCGAGGGCAAGGGCGTCCTGCACTCGCTGCCGGTGTACCACGGCCTGCTGGCCGCGGCTTCGGTTTTCACCGCAATGCTGATTGTCTACGTGGTCGGCGCTCCGCTGACCGAGTGGCTCGCCCGCACGAGCGCCCTCGCGGTTCTGCCGGCGGAGATCACGGGTGACGAGCTCAAGCGCGGCGTCGCCCTGCGCGATATCGGCAACATCACGCTCGGCCACCACACGGGCGCGGTCACCCCAACGTTGCAGGAAGCGGCTGAGACCTATGCGCGGGTGCACTCGATCAGCACCTGGTCCGTATTCGGTGTCGGCGCAGGTCTGGCAGTCGGTGCTCTGGCCCTGATTCTATCGCGCATCGACCGTCTCTTCCGCGCACGCAACCTGTTCGAGCGCTTCGTCCTGGTGGTCCTCATCGTCTGCGCGCTGGTCGCCATCCTGACTACCATCGGCATCATCTTTTCCGTCGTCACCGAGACGTGGCGCTTCTTTTACGATCCCCACATCAAGGGCAAGCCGACCGTCACCCAGTTCCTGTTCGGCACCGACTGGAATCCGCAGGCGGCCCTGCGCGCAGACCAAGGGGACATCCAGACCGCCTACGGGTTCATCCCGCTCCTGGTCGGCACGCTGCTCATCACGACCATTGCCATGTGTGTGGCCGGCCCGATCGGGCTGCTGTCGGCGATCTATCTATCCGAGTACGCGAGCCGGCCGGTGCGCGCGGTCTTCAAGCCGGTGCTCGAGACCCTTGCCGGCATACCAACCGTCGTTCTCGGCTTCTTCGCGGCGCTCACGGTGGCGCCCCTCATTCGCAGCTTTGGCGAGTCTGCCGGCCTCAACGTCGCTTCCGAAAGTGCGCTCGCCGCCGGGCTCGTCATGGGCATGATGATCATCCCGTTCGTGTCCTCGCTCTCCGACGACGTGATCAACGCGGTGCCGCAATCGCTGCGCGACGGCTCCTACGCGCTCGGGTCGACGAAGTCGGAAACGATCCGCAGGGTCGTGCTGGCGGCGGCGCTGCCGGGTATCGTCTCGGCCTTCATGCTGGCGATCAGCCGCGGCATCGGCGAGACCATGATCGTCGTCATGGCGGCAGGGCTGGCGGGCAACCTGACGTTCAATCCGTTCGAAGCGGTGACGACCATCACCGTGCAGATCAAGGTCATCCTGGTGGGTGACCAGGAGTTCGACAGCGCCAAGACGCTCGCCGCTTTTGCGCTCGGCTTCGTGCTGTTCTTCGTCACGCTCGCGCTCAACTACATCGCCTTGCGCGTCGTCAAGGCTTACCGAGAGCAATATGACTGACACCGTCATCGCTCCTTCTGCCCCTGCGCGAACCAAGCGCTGGCTCGACACGAGCTCGAGGGCGGCTGAAGCGCGGGTGCGCCGCCGCTATCGCGCGGAGCGGCGCTTCAGGGCCTACGGGCTCATCGCCCTCGCGCTCACCACCGCTTTCCTCGTGGTCCTCCTCGCCGACATCCTGTCGCGCGGCCTGCCCGCGTTCTGGTCCCATTCGGTGGTGCTGGAGGTCCCGGTCAAGGTCGAGGAGATCGATTCCGACAACAAGCGGGCCGAATTGGCGCAGAAGGCAGAACAGCTGCGTGCCGCGCGGCGCTCGTGGATCGGGCGCCTGTTCCTTGGGCCGAACGATGCCGATCGCGCCCCCGATCCGCTGCAGCCGATCCGCGCCGGCGACTATTTCGGCCTCGCCCGGCAGGCGCTCTACGATGCCTTCCCGGGGGTCGAGGGCCGGCTGGAGCGCCGAAAGCTGCAAGGGCTGCTCTCGACCGGGGCCGGCGACCCCCTGCGCGAGCAGGTGGCCGCCGACGTCGGCCTCATCGGCCAGACAGTGCGCGCACGGCTGCGGCTGTCGGCGAATGCCGACCTCTATCTCAAGGGGGATAGGACGCCCATTGAGACCCGCCTCGGACGCGGCGTCGCGACGCCGAGTGGCACGACCGGCGAGATCGCCGTCCTGACGTCGGCCAACGATTTCGCCGACTACCTCGTGCGCATCAAGGTCGAGCTCTCGTTGCGTGCCGAGGCGCTCCGGGCCGAGGCCGATCGTCTCGAGCGCCGCGCCGGCGCGGCGGAGGCCGAGCGGGTCAAGGAGTTGCGCGCGGATGCCGCGGTGTTGCAGGCGCGCGTCGACCAGGTCAGGGGCGAAGAGGCGCTGGACGACCGAATGCCTAGCCAGCTCGTCGCCATCAACGGCGGCCTGGTCAAGATCGAGAAGCTTTCCGACAGCAGCATCTCCGGCCGGGTGATCCTGCCGCTGGCGTCGGCGGCCGAAGCTCAGCCCGGCGCGTGGCAAGTCGTCACCTACCTGACGCCGGAAGGCAATCGCCGCCTCGGCGACGTCGAGACGGCCTTCCTCGAGCGGCTCAAGGCCGAGGGCCGCGTCGAACGCGGCTTCAATTGGCTGTTCTTCGCCTCGGGCGACAGCCGCGAGCCGGAGCTGGCCGGCATCCGCGGCGCCCTCGTTGGCACGGCGCTGACCCTCCTCGTAACGCTGCTTCTTTGCCTGCCGATCGGCGTGTTGGCCGCCATCTACCTCGAGGAATTCGCGCCGAAGAACCGGCTGACCGACATCATCGAGATCAACATCAACAATCTAGCGGCGGTGCCCTCGATCGTGTTCGGCTTGCTGGGGCTTGCGGTTTTCCTCAACTTCTTCGGCCTGCCGAGGTCTGCCCCGCTGGTCGGCGGTCTCGTGCTTGCTCTGCTCGTGCTGCCGACCATCATCATCGCCAGCCGCGCCGCGCTCAAGGCAGTGCCGCCCTCGATCAAGGAGGCTGCGCTCGGCGTCGGCGCCTCCCATCAGCAGGCCGTATTCCATCACGTCCTGCCTCTGGCAATGCCAGGCATCATGACGGGCACCATCATCGGCATGGCGCACGCACTGGGCGAGACCGCGCCGCTGCTGATGATCGGGATGGTCGCGTTCATCGTCGACGTGCCTGGGTCGCTTACGGATGCTGCCACGGTCCTGCCCGTGCAGGTCTATCTCTGGTCGGACCTGCCCGAGCCCGCCTTCAAGAGCAAGACCGCCGCTGCCATCATCGTGCTGCTGGCGTTCCTGTTCATCATGAATGGCTTGGCGATCTACGTGCGCAAGAAATTCGAGCGGCGTTGGTAATTTCGCGGGGAGGGGTATGATTATGGACATGCCGGTGCAGCGCTCTTTCTCCCATGACGGGACCCCAGCGGTCGCTGGTCATGCCGACGCGCCCAAAGTCATGGCTCGCGACGTCAATGTCTTTTACGGCGAGAAGCATGCCCTGAAGGACGTCACCGTCGATATTGCCGACAAAGGTGTGATGGCGTTCATTGGCCCCTCCGGGTGCGGCAAGTCGACGTTCCTGCGCTGCATCAATCGAATGAACGACACGATCCCGAGCTGTCGTGTGGTCGGCAGGATCACGATCGACGGCAGCGATATTTACGACCGTGCCCTCGACGTAGTTCAGCTCAGGGCCCGGGTCGGCATGGTGTTCCAGAAGCCCAACCCTTTCCCCAAGTCGGTGTTCGAAAATGTCGCTTATGGGCCCCGCATCCACGGCATCGCCAGAACCAAGGAGGAGCTGGCGGAGATCGTAAACGTGAGCCTGCGCCGCGCCGGGTTGTTCGAGGAGGTGAAGGACCGCCTGCACGATCCGGGAACCGGCCTCTCCGGCGGCCAGCAGCAGCGGCTGTGCATCGCCCGCGCCATCGCCGTCGAGCCCGAGATCATCTTGATGGACGAGCCCTGCTCGGCCCTCGACCCGATCGCTACCGCGCGCATCGAGGAGCTGATCGACGAGCTCAAGGCCGATTACACGATCGTCATCGTCACCCACAACATGCAGCAGGCAGCTCGCGTCTCGCAGCGGACCGCGTTTTTCCATCTCGGCAGCCTGGTCGAGGAAGCGCCGACCGAGGTCATCTTCAACAATCCGAAGGACCGGCGCACGCAGGACTACATCACGGGGCGGTTCGGGTGAGCATCCTTTCGCGTTTGATATCTCGCGCGGCTCCCAAGAGCGGGAGTGGACACGCCATGAGCCGACATACCGTCAGCTCCTTCGATGCCGACTTGAAGGTGCTCGCCGGCATGGTCGCCGACATGGGCGGTCGCGCCGGCCGTTCACTCGCTGACGCAACGCGATCTCTGACCGAGCGAAATGCCCAGCTGGCGCAGCAGGTCATCGCCTCCGATCGAGGCATCGACGTTCTCCAACATGAGATCGAGGAAAGAGCCGTTGCGACACTTGCCAGACGGCAGCCAATGGCGGTCGACTTGCGCGAGATCGTTTCCACGATGCGCATCGCCAGCGACCTGGAGCGCGTGGGAGACCTCGCCAAGAACGTCGCCAAGCGCGTCATCGCCATCGGCGAGCAACCGGCGCCGCTCAACCTGGCGACCGGCCTCGGCACGCTGGCGGCGCACGTGGGCGAGCGGCTTTCGCAAGTGCTCAGGGCTTATCGCGAACGCGATGACGCTGCAGCGCTGGAGGTTTGGAGCGCCGATGGCGCCATCGATGCGCTGTTCACCTCGCTGTTTCGCGAGCTGCTGACGTACATGATGGAGGATCCGCGCAGCATCGGCTTCTGCGCGCACCTGCTGTTCTGCGCCAAGAACTTGGAGCGAGTCGGCGACCACGCCACCAACATTGCCGAAACCGCGCACTACGTGATCACCGGCGAAATCCTTGTCGTCGAGCGTCCGAAAGCCGACGGCTCGATCGGTATCGAGCCGAATGTGCGTCCCCGCAAACCTGACAGCAACCGGAGGACCAATGCCGCCGCGCCTGATGATCGTGGAAGACGACGAGCCGCTGGTCGCGCTTTTGCGCTACAACTTCGAGGCCGCAGGCTACGCGGTCGAAACCGTCATGCACGGCGACGAGGCCGAGGCGCGACTGAGAGAATCCGTCCCGGACCTGTTGATACTCGACTGGATGCTCCCGGGCCTGTCGGGCATCGAGCTGTGCCGGCGGTTGCGACAGAAGCCAAACACGCAGAGCCTGCCCCTGATCATGCTGACGGCGCGCAGCGAGGAGACGGACCGGGTGCGCGGGTTCGATACGGGAGCGGACGACTATGTGGTGAAGCCTTTTTCGGTGAATGAGCTGTTGGCGCGCGCCAACAGTCTCCTCAGGCGCGCGGAGCCGCAGCTGATGGCCGAGGTGATTGCGGTGGGCGACATCGAGCTCGACCGTGCCGCCATGATCGTCAGGCGCCGCGGCAGTGTGGTTCATTTGGGTCCGACCGACTACCGCCTGCTCGAATTCCTGATGCGATCGCCCGGACGCGTGTTTTCCAGGGAGCAGCTGCTGAACAACGTGTGGGGTCACGATGTCTACATCGACGATCGTACCGTCGACGTGCACATCGGCAGATTGCGCAAAGCGCTGTTGCAGGCATGGGCGACCGACCCGATTCGCACGGTTCGCGGCGCCGGATACAGCCTGAATGCGGGCTGAGTGCCGTGCTCGACTGGCCCGCGACCCTCCTGTCGCGGGCCTTGCGGCGGCCGCTCCGTTGTCAAACTACCTACATGTTCACCTGGTAATTTGCGCTCGCAACCAGAAACGGGCTGGCGGAAAGGCCGCGCAGTGTTTTGCGTTTCTCGCGCAGCCAGCTGGTGAGATCGGACGTGCCCGGCCAACGGTGCAGTGTCCGACACTGGGCCAGTTCGGTGACTGCGTAGGCCCCGCCCCGCTGGCCCCGCAGCCGCCGACTGGCCTATCTATCGAACGCCCTGGCAGCCGCCGTTTTCCACCGTGCGCCTGCTTCCCCGGTTCCTTGTCACACGCGTGCAATCGGAATCCGTTCCTGTGTCGCCATGAAAGACACCTCGGATGCCGTGGCGGACGCCGCGAGGTTTCACGTCCGTGCCCTCTTCATTTCCGACGTGCATCTCGGCACGCGGACCGCTCGGGCCGACGAGCTGCTCGGCCTGCTCAGTTGCTGCGAAGCCGATGTCATCTATCTGGTAGGCGATATTGTCGATTTCTGGCGTGTCCGGCGCGGCCCGCACTGGCCCCAGTCTCACAACGATGTCTTGCAGAAACTCCTGCGCAAGGTTCGCAAGGGGGCCAAAGTTGTGCTCATTCCCGGCAATCATGACGAGGCCTTGCGCGACTATGCCGGCATGCAATTCGGCGGCGTGGAGATCCATAGGAACTATCTGCACGTCACCGCCCTTGGGCACCGGTATGTCGTGATGCACGGAGATGAGTTTGACGTGGTGGTGCGCACTGCCAAGTGGCTCGCCCTTCTCGGCGACCGCGGCTACGAGTTCGCCCTCTGGCTCAACCATCCCCTCAATTGGGTCCGGCGCCACCTCGGGCTCGGCTATTGGTCCTTCTCGGCCTATCTCAAGTACCGCGTCAAGTCGGCCGTGGCATTCATCGGCTCCTTCGAGGAAGCGGTTGCGGCGGAAGCGCGGCGTCGCGGCGCCGAGGGCATCATCTGCGGCCACATCCACCACGCCTCAGACCGCACCTTCGACGGCGTTCACTACCTAAACTGCGGCGACTGGGTGGGAGTTGTACGGCTGTGATCGAGTCGAAAGAAGGAGAGTTGCGCATCCTTCGGTGGGCAGACCGGCCGCCGGCTAGCGATTCGGCCCCCCTTCGCGTCGAGGTCCAAGCCGGACAGCCGCCGAGTTGACGCACGCGGCTCGAGCGTTGACGCCGGGACACCTGCCGTGGCCGTCCCAATAGGCCGGCGGGACACGAGAGTCGCCCGCGGTCAATTCGGTCTGGGAAATGCAACCGTTAAAAGGCATGCTGGGCGGCATGGGCGGCAGGCCGCTCGGGGATGGCCCTTTGCCGTAACGCGGGCCGAGGGTTTTATTGGCCTTGGCCGCCTGGCCGGTACCGAGGTAGCCACGGGCCGAGGCGGCAAAAAAAACCGCGCCCCGCGTTACAAATTGGCGACGGATGGTCGGAAAGCATCGGCAACCCCTTCGACGGCTGAGATCGACGCACAACGCGCGAACCATCAACTGCCGTTCATATCGGAGGGCAGGTTGCGGGCTCGGGCGCGGCGTGCCCAGGGTTTACCCCGATATCGCTCGCCGGCCGGGCCGTGTGACCATCCGGCGGGTCGCGCGGGCCGCTAGGTGCGGAACGAAGTCGTGTGGCCGGCCGCCTGCTGCCGGAGGCAGAATGATGCTTGAACTCGAACCTCGCCAAACGGAAGCGCCGGCGCGCGCGCCATCGTCTCGTCCAGGTATGGTGTGGATCGCGGGCGGCACGTTTCGCATGGGGTCGGACCGGCACTACCCGGAGGAGGCGCCGCCCCACCGCGTCAGCGTCGACGGGTTCTGGATCGACCGCACGCCGGTCACCAACCGGCAGTTCCGCCAGTTCGTCGAGGCCACAGGCCATGTGACGTTTGCAGAGATCGCGCCGGACCCGAAGGACTACCCCGGCGCCCTGCCGAACATGCTCAAGGCGGGGTCGCTGGTGTTCACGCCGCCCACGCATGCGGTCGCCGACCTCGGCGACTGGAGCCAGTGGTGGAGCTTCAAGTTCGGCGCCAACTGGCGTCGCCCCTACGGGCCGCGCAGCTCGATCGGGGGGCTCGACGATCACCCCGCGGTGCATATCGCCTGCCGCGATGCCGAGGCTTACGCCAAATGGGCCGGCAAGGCGCTCCCGACCGAAGCGGAATGGGAGTTCGCGGCACGTGGCGGCCGCGACGGAGAGGAATTCGCCTGGGGCAATGACTTCACTCCGAGCCGCCGCCACATGGCGAACACCTGGCAGGGCGCGTTTCCCAAGGAAAACCTCGCCGCCGATGGCTACCGGCGCACTTCGCCGGTGACCGCGTTTCCGCCGAACGGCTACGGTGTCCACGACATGATCGGCAACGTCTGGGAGTGGACGGCCGACTGGTACTCCGCCAAGCACGAACCGGAGGCGCCCAAGGCCTGCTGCATTCCGAGCAACCCGCGGGGCGGGCCCGAGACCGCAAGCTACGACCCTTGCCAGCCCCACGTACAGATTCCGCGCAAGGTGCTCAAAGGCGGCTCGTTCCTGTGCGCACCCAACTATTGCCGCCGCTACCGGCCTGCGGCGCGCCACGCCCAGCCGGTCGACACCTCGACCTGCCACGTCGGGTTCCGCTGCGTCGCGAGGGACGGGGCGTGAGCATGAGCGGTGACTAGCCCGCCCCCGCTCCCATTCCGATTCAGTCTCTCTGTCAACAGCGGGTTAGCCCCGGCGGCGCAGCCAGCGGGTATCCGTGCTTGTCAGGGGGAGTCACGCGCCGCAGGGTGAGGCTGAACCTGCCGCCTTCCGACAGCAGGTTGGAGGTGCCGGCATGAATACGGTCGATGCCATGATAGAAGTGGCGGGCGGTGCCGCCGAGCACGAATACGTCTCCCGACCTGAGAACGAACCGGCGCTTTGGATCGCCGCGTTGGGGCCCGCCGACGTGGAAGGTGGCATCGTCGCCCAGCGAGGCGGATACGACCGGTGCCCGGGCGTCTTGCTCGTCCTCGTCCCGGTGTGACCCCAACCTGGCTCCGGGCGCGTAGTAGTTGATAAGGCACGCCTCGGGTTCCGCCAGATAGCCGGCCACGCTATCCCAGAGCTCGGTCAACAACGCCGGCATGGGCGGCCACGGCCGGCCGGTCCGCGGATGCGTCGCCTGATAGCGGTAGCCACCATCCCGGTCCGAGACCCAACCGAGCGGCCCACAATTCGTCATCAGCACGGAAAACGCCTTGCCGCTCCGAGGCATGGCAGGCCTCAGCAGCGGGCCGGCAGCGATCACGGCACGGACTTCGGCCAGCAGCTTCCGTTGCCGGTTCGGGCTCAAACATCCGGGCAAATGCCGCCAACCCGTGTGGTCGCCCAGCACCAACAAACTCTTTGTGGCTGTTGCTCAGGGATCAACAACTTCGAGGGCCTAGAGGGGCTAGACTGGGATTCGGCCCGTTGCAGCCCCATGGACCCCCTACTATATAACGCCAGAAACCATCGCAGCTCCAGGGGACCGTTTCCCAAGGGTCATGGGGGCCTTGAGGGAAGCCGGATGCCGACTTGAAGCGGGTCCGGACGGTTCGCCGCAAGAGAGAGAGGACAGCAAAGCATGGCCAAAGTCATCGGCATTGACCTCGGCACCACCAATTCCTGTGTCGCCGTCATGGAGGGCAGCAAGCCCAAGGTGCTCGAGAATGCGGAAGGCGCAAATATCACCCCGTCCATTGTCGCGTTTACGGATAGCGGCGAGCGCCTGACAGGCCTGCCGGCAAAGCGGCAAGCGGTGACCAACCCGTTCAATACCTTTTTTGCCATCAAGCGCCTGATCGGCCGGCGCTACGACGATCCGATGGTGGAAAAGGACAAGAAGCTCGTTCCCTACAAGATTGTCAAAGGACCCAACGGCGACGCCTGGGTCGAAGCTTACGGCAAGCAGTATTCGCCATCGCAGCTTGCGGCCTACGTCCTGCAGAAGATGAAGGAGACGGCGGAAGCCAAGCTGGGCGAGCCCGTCAAGGAAGCGGTTATCACCGTTCCCGCCTACTTCAACGACGCGCAGCGCCAGGCGACCAAGGACGCGGGCAAGATCGCTGGTCTGGAAGTGCTGCGCATCATCAACGAACCCACCGCCGCGGCCCTGGCTTACGGCCTCGACAAGAAGAGGGATTCAAAGACCATCGCGGTCTATGACCTCGGTGGCGGCACCTTCGACATCTCAATACTGGAGATCGGCGACGGCGTGTTCGAGGTGAAATCGACCAACGGCGACACCTTCCTCGGCGGCGAGGACTTCGACATGCGTTTAGTCGAGTACCTCGCCAACGAGTTCAAGAAGGAGTACCAGATCGATCTGAGGGGCGACAAGCTGGCATTGCAGCGTCTGAAGGAAGCTGCGGAAAAGGCCAAGATCGAACTGTCCTCCTCGCAACAGACCGAAATCAATCTGCCCTTTATCAGCATGAATCCGCAGACGCAGTCGCCGCTGCATCTGACGATGAAGCTCACGCGCGCCAAGCTCGAAAGTCTGGTCGACGATCTCATCGAGAGGACCAAGGGTCCGTGCACGCAGGCCCTCAAGGATGCCGACCTCAAAGCCGCGGACATCGGCGAGGTGGTGCTGGTCGGCGGCATGACCCGCATGCCGAAGGTGCAGCAGATCGTCAAGGAGCTTTTCGGCAAGGAGCCGCACAAGGGCGTCAACCCGGACGAGGTGGTGGCCGTCGGCGCCGCCATCCAGGCCGGCGTGCTCAAGGGCGACGTCAAGGATGTGCTGCTGCTGGACGTGACGCCGCTTTCGCTCGGCATCGAGACGCTGGGCGGCGTGTTCACGCGCCTGATCGACCGCAACACCACCATCCCCACCAAGAAGAGCCAAGTCTTCTCCACCGCCGAGGACGGCCAAAGTGCGGTGACGATCCGCGTCTCCCAGGGCGAGCGCGAGATGGCTGCCGATAACAAGCTGCTCGGCCAATTCGATCTAGTCGGCATTCCGCCGGCACCGCGCGGCATGCCGCAGATCGAGGTGACCTTCGACATCGATGCCAACGGTATCGTGCACGTGTCGGCCAAAGATAAGGCGACAGGCAAGGAGCAGTCGATCCGCATCCAGGCCTCGGGCGGCTTGAGCGACGCCGACATCAAGCGCATGACCGAGGAGGCCGACCGCTTCAAGGAGGACGACAAGAAGAAGCGCGAACTCATCGAGGCGAGGAACGGCGCCGATGCCCTGATCCACTCGACCGAGAAATCGATCAAGGAGCTGGGCGAGAAGGTTGCGGCCGCCGACAAGACTGCGATTGAGACTGCGATCGGCAACCTCAAGACAGCAGTCAAGTCGGAAGACGTCAACGAGATCAGGGCCAAATCCACCGCCCTGGCTCAAGCTGCCCTGAAGCTGGGCGAGGCCGTCTACGGGGGGGCGCAGCCGGCCGGCGGCGATGGACAGAAGAAGGCCGGCGACAATGTCGTCGATGCCGACTTCGAGGAAGTGAAGGACGAGAAGAAGAAGTCGGCATAAGATACGCGGCACAGGGGGTGTACCGGAATGCAGGCCCTCGTCCAACCGGCAGAGCGCGTTCGCTGACCCGGTAGGCGAGGGCCCGATTTTTGTCCGCGGGCTAGGTGCGGCCATCCGCCGGACGACGACAAGAAGACTGGAAACTCGGCTCATGGCCAAGCGTGACTACTATGAGGTTCTCGGGGTCTCCCGGGGGGCGAGCGAGCAGGATATCAAGTCGGCCTTTCGCCGCCTCGCCAAGGACTGCCATCCCGACCGCAATAGCGGTGACAAGTCTGCCGAGCAGAAGTTCAAGGAGCTCAACGAGGCCTACGAGGTCCTGAAGGACCCGCAAAAGCGCAGTGCCTACGACCACATGGGCCATGCGGCGTTTGACGGACACGGCCGCGGCCACGGTTTTGGGCCCGATTTTGCCACGTCCATGTCGGACATCTTCGACGACCTGTTCGGCGAGTTCATGGGCGGCCGGCGCAACCGCCAGCGCTCGGGCCGCGAGCGCGGGGCGGATCTGCGTTACAACATGGAGATCGAACTGCCGGAGGCCTATGCCGGCAAGACTGCACAGATCCGCGTTCCGACCAGCGTGACCTGTTCCACCTGCAGCGGCACCGGCGCCAATGCCGGGGTGCGGCCCTCCGCGTGCCCGACCTGCGCAGGCCACGGCAGGGTGCGCGCAAGCCAGGGCTTCTTCACCATCGAGCGCACCTGCCCTGGCTGTCAGGGACGTGGCGAAATCATCAGTGATCCGTGCGGCTCGTGCGCCGGGTCAGGCCGCGTCGTCCAGGAACGGACTCTCTCCGTCAGTATTCCGTCGGGTGTGGGGGATGGCACCAAGATCCGCCTCGCCGGCGAGGGTGAAGCAGGTGTGCGCGGCGGGCCACCGGGCGACCTCTATATCTTTCTGTCGATCAGGCCGCACGACTTCTTCCAGCGCGACGGTGGCGATATTTTCTGCCGCGTCCCGATCTCGATGACGACGGCGGCGCTGGGGGGCCAGGTCGACGTGCCGACCATCGACGGCGAGATGACCAGGGTCAGGGTGCCGGAAGGCACGGAGAGCGGCAAGCAGTTCCGTCTCAAGAGCAAGGGCATGCCGGAGCTGCGGTCCAAGGTCTTGGGCGACATGTACATCCAGGTCGAGGTCGAGACACCCAAGAACCTGACCCGCAAGCAACGCGAGCTGCTCGAGGCCTTCGAACGCGAAAGCAACAAAGAAACCTCGCCCCACTCGGCCGGCTTCTTCGCGAAGGTGAAGGAGTTCTTCGAGGGCAGGCCAACCTGAGGAGCTTGGTTCCTCTTGGCACTCCCGCGGCACCCACAAGCCGCCCGGTAGACTCCGCCGCGGCAGGCGAAAATGCCACACGCCGATGCCATTTTCTGTCGAGACAACTACAGAGATTTCGTGCGTGCAGGCGGACCGTGCAAGGCTCCGCGCCGCAGACTTCGTGCGGCATTCTTTTGGTGAGCCGATCGGTGCGACGGGCCATCCTACTCGCGGCCCGCTTGGGGGACGTGTCCATGATGCGTAGGCAGGCCGGGAGGTGGGGTGCCATGTCGATCAGCACCCTGCTCTGGATAGCGGCCGCCGGCCCCGAGGCCGCGGCCGGTGTCGCATGGGAGACGAGCGGCGCCTTCGAGACCTACCTGGAGGCCCGCGCAAAGAGTTGGATCGATGCCAAGGTTGAGCTCGTTGTCAGCGATGATCCTGCCGCCAGCAATCTCGATGATCTCGGCGTCGCCAAGTGGACCATGCAGGCGCTCAAGGGTTGCGAGGCCCAGGCCGGCCGCACCAACTCGACGTCAGAGCAGCTGTTCGTGAAGTACATGGTGCATTGGCGGGAGCACATCGACGCCGCGGCGGAGGAGGTAAGGCGGAGGCTGCGGCCGGATTAGCGGGCGGAAGCACCGGTTGTCATGTTGACCAAGGTCGTGACTCCGAGGGCCAGGCGCGGCGTCGCCACAGACAACCCCCGGGGTCCGCATATGTGCTTCCGGGAATAATGCTGTGATGACGCCGTGAATCCGGGGTTGACGTTACGGCCCGCTCGCCGCAACCTCGTCAGACGGCTGCAGAGTGAGGCCATTGGCAACCATTTCTGCCCGAGAGCGGTTGATCGTGGCGCTCGACTTTCCCAAGGTCGAAGCGGCGCGCGCGCTCGTTGCGCGGCTCGGGCCCGCGGTATCCTTCTACAAGATCGGACTGGAGCTCATCGCGAGGAGAGGCGGGCTCGATCTGGCGCGCGAGCTGGGGCAGGGCGGCAGGCAGGTGTTTCTCGATATGAAGCTGCTCGATATCGAGAACACCGTGGAGCGGGCTACCCGGGGCGCGGCCGACGCCGGTGCAACATTTCTCACCGTGCATGCGCATGACAGCAAGACCCTGCGTGCGGCCATGGCCGGCAAAGGCGGGACCGGCCTCAGGATTCTGGCTGTCACCCTGCTGACTAATCTCGATGCAGGCGACCTGCGCGAGCAGGGCATCGCCGAGACGCCCGTCGAGCTCGTTGCCCGCCGCGCCACGCTCGCCCGCGAGGCCGGCTGTGACGGCGTGGTCGCCTCGGGCCTGGAGGCGGCGCAGGTGCGGGCTATCGTGGGTCCGGGCGTCGCCATCGTCACGCCGGGCATCCGGCTGGAAGGCGGTACACGCGGCGACCAGGCGCGCGTTGCCACGCCGCAGACGGCGATTGCGGCGGGAGCGGACTACCTGGTGGTGGGCAGACCTATCACCGAAGCACCCGACCCTGCCCAAGCCGCCGAGAGCTTCGTGCAGGCGATCGAAGAGGCGCTGGCGGTCAGGGCCCTCGGGCGCCCGGGCTGAACCCCACGTGGGCGCCTCGACTTCGAGCAATCTCCAGCACCGCGCCTCTCAGGGCAGCTCGGATTGCAAGGCGGCCGTCGCCAGGCAAGCTGCGCGCTATTCGATGTTCTCCGACCAATAGAGGAGCGTGTCGGTGCGACCACGCTTGAACGGATTTGCCGATCGTTCGCGCAAGTTTTGAAAACGCAGAATCTTCGAATCACCGATTGCCCTTCCTGCGCTGGGCGGGCGCTCGCTCCAGAAAAATCGAGGACGGCATTCGATGTGCAAGGAACTTCGGCGAGAAGCCGCCTCCGCGGCGACGCGGCGACAGGGACAGACGATCGAGAGACTTTGGCGGCGCGCAAGCCGCCCGATGCCGATGCCCGCCGCCGGAGCTCTCTTTGGCGCCATGGCGATGCAAACCGTTCGGGCTGCCGATCTCGGAAGCAACTGCTGTGCGGATCTGGAGGAGCGCATCGCCGAGCTGGAGGCGACGACGGTGCGCAAGGGCAACCGGCGGGTTTCGCTGACGTTGAGCGGCCAGGTGACCAGATCGATCATGTACTGGGACGACGGGTTCCAATCCGATGTCTATTCCGTCGACAACAGCCTCAACACCTCGCGGTTCCGCCTCGTGGGCAGCGCCCGCATCAACCCGGACCTGCAGGCCGGCTTCATGATGGAGCTGGATATCCGGATCGGCTCCCGCTACAACCAGGTCACCCAGATCGACGACGACGGCGTTTCAGGGTCGGGCGGCGTCCTCGGCGGCGTCGCCCTCGGCGATGGCATCGGCGGGGCGGGCGACTCTGTCATCGGCATCAGGACGGCAAATTGGTTCCTCGACAGCAAGCATTGGGGCAAGCTGACGGTCGGGCGTCTCAACACTGCCACCGGCGGCATCTCCACCATCGACCTCAGCAACACCGGCGTGGTCGTCAACAGCGAGCCTGGCGAGTACCAGGGCGGCTTTCTCGTGCGCAATGGCCTGGGCCGACTTGGCGGGAGCTGGGCCAACCTGTGCGGCGGGCCTTCTGCTGCGGGTCCCTACAGCAGCGACTGCTTCGAGCACGGCCCCAGCCGGCGAGACGCCGTGCGCTACGACACGCCGGCGTGGCATGGATTCGTCCTGAGTGGGGCATTCGGCGAGGACGACTTCTGGGACGCGGCCTTGCGCTACACGGGCGAATGGCACGGTTTCCGCCTGGCCACCGGCCTCGGCTATCGATGGTATCACGACCGCGAGCCCGACGTACCGGTGCCGATGGCGGCGCCCACAGGCAAGCTCCAGAAGACGGACCGGCGCCATTGGCTCACGTCGGCGAGTGCCATGCACGTTGCCTCCGGCCTGTTCTTGAGCGGCGCCTATACGCGCTACGAATTCCGCGGCGACAATGCCAACGAGGTGATCGGCGGCGTGGTCGCCAACGGCAACCGCCCGGATATCCCGCTGTGGTGGGTCGATGCCGGCATCCAGAAGAATTGGACCGGCTGGGGCAATACCACGTTCTACGGCGAGTACGGCAGGTTCTGGGACGGCACGGCCGGGCTGCTGGCCGCCACGGCGTATCCCAGTCTTGGACCAATCGGCGGCGGCGGCACGTTCGCACCCGGCTCCATTGTGCTCGGCAGCGAAGTGACGTGGTGGGGCGTCGGCGCCGTGCAGACCATCGATGCGGCAGCGATGGACCTCTACATCGCCTACCGCCAGTACCAGGCCGACGCGACGATCAGCGGCGGGCCGGCGAACCAGATACCGGGCGGCTTGGAGGACCTATGGCTCATTCAGGCCGGTGCCCGCATCCTGTTTTGAGCCGTCTAATCACCGGCCGCGCAGCGGGCCCGGACGATATGACCTCCCGGCGCGTTCGGGTCCCGTTCGAAGGCATAGCGGATAGCGATCTCTCTCGGACTCAAGTCTTCGACGTCGGAGAATCCGAGCTGCGACAGCTCGTCTTGCAGCTGAGCAGGCTTGAAGAAAGTAAGCCATGGCTCGCCTCCCGCCGCGGCCCGAGCGATCATGGCTTCATAGCCGGTGCGGTGCTCTGGGGGATATGCTTCCAGCGGTTCGCCATAATCGAACACGATTTCGACATCAGGCAGCCTCCCCAGCGCGGACAAAGTCGCGAGCACGGCAGCATGAGAAAGATAGGGTACCACGCCCAGCCAGATAACGAAGGTGGGCTGTTCCGGCTTGAAGCCAGCTGCGATCAAGCTGTCGAGCAATGCCTCTCGCTCGAAATCCACGGCTGCGAAGATCAACCCTTCCGGAATTGGTAGATTTGCCTTGGCGAGGCACGCCCGCTTCCATTGTTGAGCCGCCGGACGATCGGCTTCGAACACCCGCAGCCCTTTGCGCGCGTGCGGGTTGCGAAGACCGAAGGTATCGAGACCCGCTCCCAGCACCACGGCCTGACGCACGCCGCGATCGACCGCGGTGGCAAGGCTGTCCTCCGCGAACCGGCTGCGCGCGGCCATGAAGAGGCGCATCAGACGGATTTCCGGGCGCCCATGGAGGGCAATCGTCTCCGCGCTCTCCCCTGAGATCGGAATAGCATAGGGGTCGGAGAAGATGGCGCCGCCCTCGAGCAGCTGATGCGCCGCGCGCAGCAGCGCGACATATCTGGCGGTGGGACTCGGCGCCTGCATATCCACTCCTTGGACGGGCGCGCGCGTTCAGGCCGCAGTCAGCGACGTCTCGCCGATGCCGTCGAGGGTGAAGTCGAGGCGCTCGCCGACGGCGATGTCCACGGTGGGTATCACGCTGCCCGTAATCACCACCATGCCCGCGGTCATCGGCCGGTCGCTGGCGACCGCCTGGTTGGCGAGCCAGGCCAGGGCACCCAGCGGGTCGTCAGTCTTGCCGGCGCCTGCCTCCTTGCCGTTGCTCTTGAGCACGCCGTGGATGCCGTCGAGGCCGAGCCCGGCGGCGAGTGGCCTCGCGGGCCCGATGACGATGCCGCCGTTCCAGGCGTTGTCGGCGATCAGGGAGAGCGCCTTGGAGGATTTGTAGTCGGCGAAGCGGTCCTCGATCAGCTCGAACGCCGCCATAACGTGGGTGATGGCCGCGCGCATACTCTCGCGCGTGTAGGGCGCCGCCGCCTTCGGCAAGTCGCGGCCAAGCCGCACCGCCAGCTCGCACTCGACCCGCACATTGACGAAGTCGCTCTTGGCGATGATGGCCGGCGATGCGTATAGCCGCGCGGCGAAGATGGTGCCCATGCATGGGTGGTCGATGCCCATGAGCTGCTGCATCACCCTGGTGGTGGTGGCGATCTTGAGCCCGGCGATGGGCCCGAACCGCGGCGTCCACAGCTCGCACAGTGCCGCCTGCGCGGCGTAGGCCTCTGCCACGGTTTTGGGCGCGATAGCCTCGGGCAGGTTCTGGTAGGGGGCGCGCGTGCGGTGGGCCTCATCGACGTAGCGCGCGGCCTCGGCTGGTGCGAACATGCTCGTCCCCTCTTCCTGGCTCGGCTTGGCCCAAGGCTTCCGCGGGGCCCTCACTGCGCTATGATCGACGCTAACACCGCGGCGCGAGGGCCGCAAAGCTCATTGGGAGGAGCACCATGTTCGAGACCACCATCGCCGGCAGCCTGCCCAAGCCTGCCTGGTTGGCCGAGCCCGACCGGCTGTGGGCGCCCTGGCGGCTCGAAGGCGCGGCGTTGGAGACGGCCAAGCGCGACGCCACCCTGCTGGCCCTCAAGGAGCAGGAGGACGCCGGCATCGACATCGTCAGCGACGGCGAGCAGGCGCGCCAGCATTTCGTGCACGGCTTCCTGGAGCGCGTCGAGGGCATCGATTTCGCCCACAAGGTGGAGATGGGCATCCGTGCCGATCGCTATAAGGCGATGGTGCCGCAGGTGGTCGGCCCGCTGCGCCTCAATGGGCGCGTGCACGCCATGGAAGCGCAGGCTGCGCGCTCCCACACCAGGAAGAAGCTCAAATTCACGCTGCCCGGCCCGATGACCATCGCCGATACGATTGCCGACCGGCACTACGGCGACAAGGTGAAGATGGCGTTCGCCTTTGCCGAACTGTTGAACCAGGAGGCGCTGGCCCTGGAACAAGACGGCGTTGACGTCATTCAGTTCGACGAGCCGGCCTTCAACGTGTTCATGGACGAGGTGACCGACTGGGGCATCGCCGCGCTGGAGCGGGCGGCGCAGGGCCTCACGTGCAGCACTGCCGTGCACATCTGCTACGGCTACGGCATCAAGGCCAACGTCGACTGGAAGGCCACGCTCGGCGGTGAGTGGCGCCAGTACGAGGCGATCTTCCCGGCCATAGCCAAG
>Ga0247727_10002537_pt1 | contig 41594 bp, 37 predicted proteins | sample WisWelCaveWW1625_FD_202498 | JGI IMG/M metagenome (GOLD analysis project Ga0247727, IMG submission 202498) | Biofilm microbial communities from Wishing Well Cave, Virginia, United States - WW16-25 | ecosystem: Environmental > Aquatic > Deep subsurface > Groundwater > Cave microbial mat | place...
CAGTCAAAGGCTGCCATCAGGCGGAAAGAATTTTCTCGGCCTTCCGCATAAGGCACGCTCGGCCGCGCATTGGCGGGAAATTGTTTATCGCCGCCGAAGAGGCTCCAGTTGGTATTCTTCTTCAAGATTTCATATTCATACGTGACAATTTCGGCGCGCACGACGTGTTGCTGCAAAAAGCGGTAGTCGGCGTAAATCACCCCGCCCTTTCTGCCGACAAAATCCATGAAGTCTTCTTTCAGAAAAATTCCTGCGACGGAATTTTCCACTGTGCTGACGAACCATTGATCTTGCGAGTAAACCTGATTGAACGCCGTCGCGCCAAGACTCAACCGGTTTGCAGTTATGAAGTCTTTGCGAACACCGGCGCTCCAGCGCACGCGTTTGTCCTTTTCATTCTTGAATCCGTAGCCGACATCGCCGAACAAACGCAGACCCTGCGCCTGCTCTGGCTGGAAGGTGACGCCTAACCCAAGAAACATACCTTCAACGCGGTTGAACCGCGACGTGGAATAAGGGCTGAATCGCTTCGGGCGCTGGATGAATTCGCCGTCGTTCACGCGCTCGAATTTGAACTGGGCGAATGTTGATGAACATAAAAAAACCGACAACAGCACAAGTGGATGACATCTCCTGAGCATCAGATTTCTCCTTGGGATTCGATCTTGCTTGTAGCGACGTGACTCAAATCTCTTTTCCGGTAAAAGACAGCGCAAAATAGCAAATCGGCTGAAGAGGTGCAAGAAATCTTTTGAACGGAATCTATCCGAGCCAGACGAATCGCGTACACTGGACGCTGCAAGGCACATTCGAATCAGAGTCAAAATCAGCGTGATAGTTCTAAAAGCAGCCAGATGTGTCTGCTTTTAGAACTATAAGTTGACTGCGACATCTTTTACTCTGCCGACAATCCATCAATCGCTATCATGGCTGCGAAGTTGGTCGCGGCGCGATCATATTCATAAACAACCGAAACGCCCCCGGCATCCCGGCTCGCAATTGGCGATACCAAACGAATGAAGTATAAAGATAAGAACCGTTGCCATAATTGCCGAGCAACATGCCGCCATCAAGCGCACCTTCTCCCGGATCAACGACGCGAATCAGCGGCGTAAAATGCTCGTCCCATCGCCGCGGGAAATATAATCCGCGTTCTTGCACCCATTCATTCCAATCATCTTCAGTGATTTGATTCGGCGACTGCCAGATCGGCGTTTGCGGATCGAGCATAGTAATTTTCGCTGTTTCATCGGTGACGCGCTCCGAGCCGAGATGCAGCATGTAAGGCGAAAAATAATTCTGTTCATCACGAGAAGGATTCCATTCGAAAGTCTTATGATACATCACCACCGCATGGCCGCCGTTTTTGATCCAGTCAAGAAACTTGTCATTGTTCTCTCGCAACGTTGGTCGCGCGAGATAGGCGCGCATATCAACGATGATCGTCTGCACGTCATGAAAATTTCCTGCAAAGAGATCGGCATCGCTGATCTCGACAACCGGGAGATTAACCGCACGCAAAGCCCATTCCAAAGTCGTGTCATAACTCTTGATCAAGCCGACCCGCACCGCCGGAATATTCATATTAGTTGGAACTACTTTGTATGAAACGGAAATCGGTTGGCGCATATGCGGCGATTTGACTTGCGCAACGACGTTCCAAGACAAAGTAGGAAGCGATGCGCCGATGGGCAACGCCATGTTTAGAACTGTATCCTTCTCGACGATCACGTCTTGTTGCGCGATGATTTCACTTTCTTTTTTAAGAACGATTTCTACAGGCTGGAAGGTCGAAAGATTGTTCTTAAGTTGCACATGAATCGGCATAGATTTGCCAATATCGCGATGAGTGACAATGATCGGCATGGGCGGTTCTTCAACTTCGAGGGGAGCAGCGATTTCGGGAATGCCGTTAGGCGACGAAGCGATTCGGCGCAAAGTAAATTTTGCGCCACGATAAGTGAAAAAACTTTCTCCCCACACCGGCTCTGGCAGACGCGATGCTTGATAAATTACTTTTGTCAATGGCCGCGTGAGCGGCTGATCTTCTGGCAGCCGCGGCGAGGCTGCAAAGTTTACAATGTCGCCACTTTCAGGCAGCGGCGTTGCCTCATCCTTTTTGGCAACAACATTTTCGCCAACATAAATTCGATAGCCCGTTCCAAAAACTTTGAGCAGGCCGGGGCGACCGGAAGTTGGCGTTGGTCCGCCGAAACCCTCCCACTTCCAGCTCCATGCAAGAGGCGCCGGTTGGCCGGCGACGAGAATTTGCTGCAACGACAAAATCGAGAAATCGATCCCCAAAGCCATCGCAAGAAGTTCGTGGGTTCGCGTGATCAAATGATTGGGTATCGACGATTTGTTCTTGTTCGACTCTTCAACCAGTTCGCACGCCAAATTCAAAGTCGCTTCACGATCAGGAGTGACAGAGTCTGCTTGCTTGGAAAGTTGATCAAGTGCTGTTTGCACTTTTTTAGAAGATGAATACACACGCCATGGATTCTGCAGGCCAGTAAAGAGGTCATCAACAAAGATAGGGGTGGTGACACCCGGCTCGCGCAATGGCGCCACTCCCGGCGCCGAGGAGATCAATCGGTAATATAGCCAGCGCGGACCATCGGGAAGTTGTTCAGCTACAAAATGCATCCCCTGGCTGCGATGCTGGCTGAGAGCTTCTGCAGTGTGCCGCGTGTAGGTTTTCCCAAGCCAGGGAGAAAACTCGCCGACTGGAATTCGAGCATCGCTTTCAGCAGAATCGCGCGAGCTCCAATAAAGCCGCAACGGCTGCCAGACGGTTAGGCCTTCTGCAAGCTGTTCTGGAAAAATTTTTGGATCCGCCGCTGCGATAAACGCAGTGAGCAGCTCGCTGCCGATCGCCTGATGATTGCTATGCCCGCTTTGCGAGTCATGATTTGTGATGATGACGTGCGGCTTTAAGATGCGAATCATGCGCACGAGGCGGCGACGAATTTCTTCTTGTCCCCATTTTTGATAAGTCTCTTCGAGGTGTTTTGAAAAACCGAAATCGACGAAGTTCAGATTGTAATATTCACTGCCGCTGATCGCTTCGGCGCGGCGCATCTCTTCACTCCGCACTACGCCGAGGTCTTCATACAATTCCGGACCGATTTCGTTTTGCCCTCCCTCGCCTCGACTGGCAACGACAACGGCAGCGCGCGCACCAAACTTTTTTTTATAATAAGTAACTGTCTCAATATTTTCATCATCAGGATGCGCGCCGACACTCATCAGCGTGAAGCCGTTAGTGGCGTCGAGAAGAGCTTGATGCAGTTTATCAGTCTGCGGAAATGCGGGCGTTACACTGCAAACAGAAAAAAGAAAACAAAAAAAAGAAATTTTTCTTTGCAGATGCCGGCACTCATTTTCCGTTCTCAGGTATCCAATCGTTGCGTTTTGCTTCATACTTCTCGCCTTTTCTTTCTTGTTCGCTATTTTCTTTTTGCTGTTTTCTTTTTGCTTCAAAAACTGACTCCCTGCCATCGCTCGCCAATCCATTTCTGCGTGAGCCACATCACCAAAGCGATGACTAAAATCAAAACGACCGAATAAGCCGCCGCGGTTCCCAGATTGAAAATCCGTAGCTCTGAAAAAATTGCAATCGACAGAGGGCGGTTTGAATAAGTATAGAGCAGAACACTGGAAACGAATTCTCCAAGCGCAGTGACGAACGCCATCATCGCGCCGGTGGCAATGCCGGGAAGAATCAGCGGTAGCGTCACTCTTCGAAGCCTGAGCCACCATCCGGCGCCGAGATTCATCGCCGCCTCTTCGAGCGCCGGGTCGACTTGCGCGAATGCGGCGCTGGTGGCGCGAAACTGCATCGGCAAATTGCGCACGAAATACGCCAGCGGCAGCATTGCCGAAGTGCCGACCAGCACGGTGCCGCCAGTGAACCAATGCGGTTCATCGAATGCAACGATGAGCGCCATCGCCATCACCGTGCCGGGAATGGCCCATGGCAACATCACCAGTCCATCAAGAAATCCTCCACCGGCCGGCACAGCACTGCGCCGGGGGCGAAGATAAAATGCCGCCATCAAACCGATCACAACTCCAAATGCCGTTGCGATCGACGAAAATTGAATGCTGTTGATCAACGGCTCTGCCACCCGTGGTTGCGCCAGGAGCGCCGTGAAATTTTCGAAAGTAAATTGCTCGGGTAAAATTTGATACGTCCACGAATTGTTCCGCACCAGTGCCATCATCACAATCACTGCTTGCGGCAAAAGCAGAAAGATGATCACCACCCCGCCGAGCGCGGCTAGAAAAATTCTGCCCATGCCGCGCTGGATCAATCGCGGCGGCATCGCAACTCCCTTGCTTCCCGAGCCGGTCGTTTTCCGGCGCTCTGACCAACGAACCAATGCAAGAAAGATTAATGAAACGACAGTCAGAACGACTGCATGAGTAATTGCCATCGGCACGTCGCCGTTGAGTTTTGCGTTGTAAATTTCGAGCGTGAGAAATCGCCACTCGCCGCCGAAGAGATAAGGCGCGGTGAAGCTGGCCATCGAATTCATGAACACAAGTAAAGATGCGCCGGAGATCGCCGGGATGAGCTGCGGAAGAATAACCTGATTCCAAACTCGCCAGCGGCCGGCGCCAAGATTCGCCGCCGCTTCTTCCAAACTCCGGTCGGTATTGTCTAAAGCGTTTCGAGTAAAGAGATAAAAAAACGGATACATCGTATAACTATGCACCAACAAAATTGCCGGCACACCGCGGGCAACTAAAATCGGTTTATCAAGTTGAAAAATTGCCTGTAGCAAGCGCGGCATGATTCCACTCTCTCCCATCAAAAAATAAAACGCCAGCGCGCCGACCAAAGGCGGCAATAATATCGGCATGGTTGCCAGCACGCCGAAAATTTTTCTGCCGGGAAAATCAAAGCGCGCAAAAAAAATCGCCAATGGAACGCCGATGAGCGCAGAGGCCAAAACACTGAGGAGTGAAATGTTGATGCTGCCGGCCAATGCGCGCAGGTTCGTCGGATTGTTCAGATCAAAGAATCGCGCATAAGTTGACAGTGACCAGTGATCGGTAAACAGTAAGCTGTCCCGAACCAGAGTAGCGATGGGAAATAAAATGCAACCGGTGAGTGGCAAAAGCAAAAGCCAGAAGAGGACGTTAGGAAATTTTCTGCGCATGTGCCGTAGCCTTCGCCCCTCGTGGGCGATAGTCCTGAGAAATTCTTTAGACAAACAGCGCTCCACAAGTGAGCGCAACTGCGCAAAGATAGAAAAACTTCCGCGCAGAGTCAATTGGGATTCTGCGATTTAATTCCAACTCTTCTCATATGAAAGATTTTCAATTTGACAGAATGCAAAATTATGGTTAGCTTTCTCTCACCGCTTGGAAGGTCACTTCAAATAAAGATTGAGCTGCGATTAGGTTGCGGCAGTTTTGAATTGAGGAGGCGAGATGAAATTAACATTCTCTCATTTTTCCAGAATCCGTATACACAGAAGTCTCTACACATCTTACAGTTTTTGTGTTTTACTCGCTTTTCTTTTCGCCTCTTCCGGCGCAATAAGTCAAGAGCAAAGCGACAACCGCTTCACACGCGCCGACACCATCCGCGGCATGAATGGCCCGCGGAGAACTTGTTACGACATTTCTTATTATCATCTCGATGTAAAGATCGATCCCGCTACGCAATCGTTGCAAGGCTCAAATCGAATCCTTTTCACCGCAGTCGATGATTTCGAAAAAATGCAGGTCGATTTATTTGACAACATGGCCATCGAGAAGATTATGCTCGACAACAAAAGGCCTGCGACCTTCACCCGAGAATTCAACGCCGTGTTCATCACCCTTCCCGAAAAAATGCAGAAGAGCTCAAAACACTCGGTCACGATTTATTACTCTGGCAAGCCAATCGTTGCCAAAAGGCCGCCGTGGGATGGCGGACTCACTTGGGAACGCGATAAAGATGGCAATCCCTGGGTCGTCGTCACCTGTCAAGGAACAGGCGCCAGCTTATGGTGGCCGAACAAAGATCATCAAGATGACGAGCCGGATAGCATGTTGATCAGCGTCACCGTACCTGCCGGCCTCGAAAATGTTTCTAACGGGCGTTTGCGCGCTCGCAAAAATTTTCCCGATGGGTGGACGCGCTTCGATTGGTTCGTCAGTTATCCGATCAACAACTACAACGTCACCATCAACATCGGCAAGTCTGCGCATTTCAGCGAAACGTATCAGAGCGGTGGAGAAAATTTGACGCTGGATTATTACGTCATGCCGGAGAATCTTGAAAGGGCCAAAGCGCAATTCAAGCAGGTGAGGCCGATGATGGCTTGCTTCGAAAAATTCTTCGGCGCCTATCCGTTTCCAAGAGACGGCTACAAGCTCATTGAATCCCCGCACACTGGAATGGAGCATCAAAGCGCCGTGGCTTATGGCAATCTTTATCTTGGCGGCTATCGCGGCAGAGCGCCGGCAGCGGTGGGTCTCAAATTTGATTTCATCATCATACACGAAACCGCGCACGAATGGTGGGGCAACAGCGTGACTTCGAAAGATATCGCCGACATGTGGATTCACGAAAGCTTCGGGGCGTATGCCGAGGCGCTGTATGTCGAATGTCTTTTCGGTCATGATGAAGCTTTGAAATACATCAACGGCAAAAAATCCGGAGTATTGAACGACAAGCCAATTATCGGCGTGTACAACGTTCAAGAACGCGGCTCCGGAGATATGTACAACAAGGGCCAACTGGTGTTGAACACGCTGCGGAGTGTGATCGACAACGATGTGTTCTGGTTTTCCATCGTTCGCGGTTTGGCTGAAACTTTCAAGTATCAAACGATCACTGCTGACGACGTCTTTCGATACATCAACGAAAAATCCGGGAGAGATTTGACCTACTTCTTTGACCAGTATTTCCGGCAAACGAAAATTCCTCAGCTTGTCGTTCAAACCAGCAAAAAGGGCAACACCGTCACCGCGCGCTATAAATGGAATACAGACGTGCAAGACTTTCACATGCCGATCAAAGTCACGACGTCACCAAACAAGTACGAGTTCATCACGCCGACCACCCAATGGCAGACCATCGAGCTAAAGGGAATGAATCCCGAGGACCTCAAAGTCGCAGAGGATCTTTTTTATGTTGACGTGAAGTTCGGATGGGGTTATTTGGATCCGAGGATGCAGAATTGAAGATAAGCGCTAATATGCCAATTTCGCCAACGTTCAAAAAATTTATAAGCAGATTATCTCTGTTCGCTTCAGTCTTGATCATTATCCTGATCGCTGCCGTCAGTTTGCTCGCTGCCTGGTTTAGCAAGCGCGAGCGCGATGAGCAGATTCACTTTGATCGCGAAGAAACCGAGCTGATTGTTGCAAATGCTGCCAACGCGCCCCTTCATCTTTTCAAAGCGGGAAAAAATCTTCAAGACACGACTCGCATTTCGACGTTTAGTGGCGAGCGCTTCTGGCTGCCGCGCGGAAATTATTTCTTGCAAACCGATCTTGCCGGTCATAACATTTTCATGCCGGTTCCAATTGCAGGCTATCGCCGAGGGCCGGAAGATGACGGCAGCCTTGCCGTGACGGTGCGCTCGCTGCCGCGCGAATTTCCGACGCGCCTCTCTTCCGGTCAGCCGGAATTCGTTTACGTTCCCAGCGGTTATTTTCTGCTGGGTGATCGCTTGAATCCCACGGAGCCACATTACGTTCGCCTCGGCGCATTTTTCATCTCTCCGTTCGAGGTGAGCAATGCCGAGTTCCGAGAATTCTTGAAGGATCCTGTTGGCTATGCCGATACCTCGAATTGGACGAGGCCGGACAAAGATGGAAGTCGAGCTACACGTCACAGAGCACCGCGCTGCTCACACCCAAAGACGATAGATTTCCGCGCTTCGGCCAGCCCGATCAACCCATCACGTGGGTAAACTGGTTCGAGGCCACGGCCTACTGTCGCTGGTTGACGAAAAAAATCGGCAACGGCCGCTGGACGTTTGCGTTACCAACCGAAGCTGAATGGGAGAAAGTCGCGCGCGGCCCGGATAATTTGGACTACGCATTGAGCATGAGCCTCAGTGATGACGAAGTGAAATTGTACAATTGGAAAAAAAATCCCGATGCGCCCATTACAGTCGTTGGCATCAAAGAGACGCCAACGAGCTACAAGCCAAATCGATATGGCCTCTATCACCTTACCGGCAATGTCGTCGAATGGACCCAGTCGATTTTTCTTCCATTCAATCAACAGCATCCTTTTGTGAATGAAGATCACCGTCGCCACGACCCAGACTTGCCGGGACAGCGTGTCGCCCGTGGCGGCTCGTGGTACAGCGCCAGCAATGCTTACTTATACATCCCTTATCGCGATGCTTTTCAGCCGGAGCATTGTAGTCAGGATATCGGGTTTAGAATTGTTGCCAGGATAATGTTATAAAAAATGCAGGTTGGATTTGATGTCGACATTTCAAAACGGCGGATGGCTGCTGATTGCATCCGGCGCATTGATTACAACTGCTGTAGCTGTTGTAACGATTCTGATCGGCTACAAATTTCTCAAGCTGCCAATGTCGGCGGTGATGGGCATGATGTCCGGCATGCAAACCCATCTCGCCTGTCTCGCCTTTGCCAACCAACAAGCGCAAAATGGATTGCCTAACATTCGGTATGCCACGGTCTATCCCGCCTCGATGGTTGCCAAAATCATGCTCGCGCAAATCTTGGTTTCCATGCTATTGACTTTGTAAGCAAAAACTTTATATTGCCCGTTGCAATAAACGGCAAAACTTACGCTCTTCAAAAAATAAAGTAAGCGGATTGAGCAGATTAAACAGATGAAAAAATCAAGTTGCCTGAATTTATCCGCTTAATCCGTTAAATCCGCTTACAAAAACTTGTCGGGTCTATTTGAAAGGACAATCGAATGAAACGCGTTCTCCTGAGAATGATTTCATTTTTCACTTTTTTCATCGTTACTTCTTCTCTCCTCGCCCAAAAACTTCCGACCGGCGCTTATCAAGCAAACCGCGAACGCAGTTATGATATTGTTCATTACAAAGCCGAGCTTTCTTTCGATTTTGAAAAGAAATCGGTTTCCGGAAAATCAACCATCCGCTTGACGCCGCTACGGCAAATTGACCGCTTTGAGCTTGATGCCATTCATCTCGACGTAAAAAGCGTAACGAGTAAAGACGTAAGAACCGAACTGTCGTTTCGTGAAAGCGATACAGCTTTAGAAATATCTCTCGCCGAAGCAAAATCGCAGCGCGATACGTTTAGCGTAGTAATCGAATATGAAGCCAGCCCCAAAGGCGGGATGTATTTTCAACGCGACCAAAACAATCCACAGCTTTTCTACGTCAGCACCTACGGCGAGAACGGCTTACACGCCAACTGGCTGCCGATTTATAATGACACCAACGATAATTTTTCTACCGAGATGATCATCACCGTGCCTTCGCCATATGTTGTCATTTCAAACGGAAAATTGGTGGCGAACACAAATCACAGCAACGGACAAAAAACTTATCATTGGCTGCAAACGCTGCCGCATCCAAATTATTTGATTTCGATTTATGTCGGCGATTATGAGAGAGGCGATCTTCCCTCTGCTTTTGGAACCATCCCGTTGAGCTATTGGGTGCCACGTGGAAAACTCAAAGAAGGCGCTTATGCCTTTCGCAACACCACACGCATGGTGGAGTTTTTCTCGAATAAGTTCAATTACCAATATCCGTGGGACAAGTATGATCAAATCGCGGTGCCGGATTATGCGATCGGCGCGATGGAGCACACCGGCGTCACCGGCCACCGCGCCAGCGTCTTGCGTGACGAATCGGCGCCGCTTGATTTCGGCGCCACCATCGACGACTACACAACCGATTGGACTGCCGAGTCAACGATCTCGCATGAGTTAGCCCACCACTGGTTCGGCAATAATTTAACTTGTCGAAATCTGAGCAACATTTGGCTGAACGAAAGCTTCGCAAGTTATCTCATGATGTTGTGGGATGAAGAATCGCTCGGCAAAGATCAATTGCTCTTCGATGTGCAGCTTGCCAAGAAGCATTACTTTGAGTATGTCCGAACGCAGCATATCATCCGTCCGCTGGAATATCATTACTTCGATGATGCCAACACGATTTACAACGAGCAGCATACTTATCTCAAGGGCGCGGTGGTTTTGCACATGCTGCGTCAGGTACTCGGCGACGAAGCTTACTTTCGCGCACTGAGTTACTATTTGCACAAACACGAATTCGGCAACGTCGAAAGCAACGATTCGAAAATCGCCATCGAAGAGGCTACCGGCGAGAATCTTGATTGGTTTTTTGAGCAATGGATCACCGGCGGCGGGCATCCGCAGCTTGAAGTAAGTTATCGTTACCTGGCTGATCGCAAGATGATCGACCTTTCCGTCAAACAAGTGCAACCGTTTGTCGGAGGCCAGGGACTATTTACTTTGCCAGCCAAGATCACCATTGCCACGCCAAGCAAAAGCTGGCAGGAAAAAGTCTGGGTTGAAGAAGAAAACCAAAGTTTTCTCTTCTCGTGTGATGAAAAACCGCTCATGGTGAGTTTTGACGGCGAGGGCGATTTGGTCGCCGAAGTCAGTTTTCAAAAAACTATTGAAGAGCTTGTTTATCAAACCAAGAACGATGCTGTACCGGGAAAGCTCTGGGCAACTCGCGAGTTGGCAAAACATTTTCCAACTCGTCCACAAACTTTAAGCACGTTGTCAGCACTTATCTCGGGCAATGAGTTTTGGGGAATCAAAGCCGAGGCAGCCTATCAACTCGGCATGGTTCGCACGCCGGCATCTGAACAAGTCATCTCGCAAGCACTGAAATTCACCGACTACCGCGTTCGCAAAGCTGCGGTATTGGCGCTGCCGAAATTCGGTGCTGCATCAGCGGAACAAAAGCTGAAGGATGTCATCAAAAGCGATAAGCATAACGACGTTGTTGCTGCGGCAATACTCGCTTTAGCGAACGCCAACCCAAAGACCGATGTCGAATTCTTCAAGCAGCAGCTCTCTCGCAAATCGTGGAACGACGAGATTGTCATCGCTTGCTTGAGAGCATTTGATGAAATGAGAAATCCTGCGATTGCTCATACCATCAAGAACTTTACCAACGAGAAGTATAACCAAGAAGTTCGAATCGCAGCGATCAATGCGTGGGCATCCTGCGCACCGACTGACAATGAACTCCACAAGGATCTGATCGAACTGACGCAAAGCCCGGTCTATGCGTTGCAACAAGCAGTGATCAATATGCTTGGGCGATTGCACGTTGCCGAAGCGGTCGATGCTTTGAATGCGCTCGTCACACAGAAAGCCGACGACAATTTGACCGTCGCGGCAAAGGGAGCGTTGGAGGAAATCAAGCGTTTTGCAAAATAGGAGAAAAGTTTTTGCTCTTTGGGCATTTTCCCTTTACATTTGACTTCACAAAACAAATTTAAGAGGACGAGAAAATATGATTGCAGTGAAAGGTATTTACGACGGCAAAAAGATTGAACTATTGGAGCCTTTGCCCAAACAAACCGCCCGGAAAAAATCCTTGGTCGTTGTCACTTTTCTGGAAGAGGAAAAAGTGCCTCGATCAACGAAGAAAGCTGTTAAAGAGCTCCTCGAAGGAAAACTATTGAGTCTTGATGAGGTAATGCGTGCAATTTAAAACCACGCGTGTTTTTGCGCGAGCCTATAAGCGCCTCAAAAAGAAATATCGCAAACTAGAAAATGACATCGCGTCTCTACGTAAACTGTTGAGCGAAAATCCGTCAGCAGGAATCTCTCTCGGTAGCGGCCTTTTCAAGATTCGCCTCGCCAGCTCAGACCTGGTAAAGGGGAAGAGCGGGGGATTCCGTGTCGTTTATTATTTTATGTTCGCCGCCAACACCATTGTCCTGCTTGATCTTTATACAAAATCCGAGCGAGAAGATGTTCCAATTAGTGAAATCAGAAAAATACTCGATGACTTTCTCAGAACAACATAAAGTTCAGAGTCCTTCCATCTTCATTCCCAGGTCTTAATCATTTTTTGAGAGGGTGAAATGAAACGTTGCCCATCGATACTATGGTTGTTAGTTTTAAGCATCGTGATGGCGAACTGTAGCAATCAGGAAAAAAGCATCACTACCAAAACGATCGGCGTCACTCTCCTCACCCGCGCGCATGTTTTTTACAAAGACTTGGAAGAAGGATTGAAAACCGAAGCCGCAAAAAACGGCTACGAACTTTTGATCACTGCCGCCGATTTTGATCTGGGAAAACAATCTTCGCAAATCGAAGACTTCATCACCCGGCGCGTCGATGCGATCATCGTCTGCCCGGTGGATTCGCGCGGCATCGGCCCGGCGATCAAACGCGCCAATGAGGCGAAGATTCCCGTGTTCACCGCCGACATTGCCGCACAGGAAGGTGAAGTGGTTTGTCACATCGCCTCCGACAACGTCGCCGGTGGGCGTCTGGCTGGAGAGTATCTCGCAAGAATTTTGAACGGCAAGGGCAAGATCGCTATTATCGACCAGCCGACCGTGACTTCCGTACTTGACCGCGTGCAGGGTTTTCGCGAGGCGCTTGGCAAATTTCCAGAAATGCAAATCGTCGCCGCCGTCAACGGCGAAGGCGTGCGCGACAAGGCCATGCAGGTGGCCGCGGATATTTTGCAGGCGCATCCTGATCTCAATGGCGTCTTCGGCATTAATGATGATTCGGCGCTTGGCACACTCGATGCCGTGCAACAATTCAAACGCGAAGGGCTCGTCATCGTCGGTTATGATGCGACGCCGCCGGCGGTGGATGCGATCATAAAGAACACAGCTTTGAAGGCCGATGTCATTCAGTATCCGAAAAAAATCGGCGAGAAGACGATCATCCAGATCAAGGCGCATTTCTCCGGAAGCACAGTTCCCAAGCATGTGCCGGTCGAAGTCGGGATCGTTGACAAAGCTGCGCTGCAAAAGCCCTCGTGACCTCTCCGAAAATAAATAGCATGACTGCGCTTCTGCAAATGCATAACATCCGTAAGCAATATCCAGGTGTCCTCGCACTTGACAACGTCAGCTTCGAGGTGTTCTCCGGGGAAGCGCATTGTCTTGTCGGCGAAAACGGCGCCGGCAAATCGACGTTGATGAAAATTCTCTCGGGCGCGCTGCTCAAAGATTCCGGCGTTCTGCGCATCGACGGACGGGAAATCGAGCTGGATTCTCCGATTGACGCACAGCGGCTCGGTATCAGCATCATCCATCAGGATTTCAAATTGGCGCCGGAGTTGTCGGTGGCGGAAAATATTTTTTTGGGTAGCGAGCCGACGATCGGCAAGCTCCCCTTCATCGATTTCCGCGCGATGCACGAGCGGGCGCGCAACTCACTTGCCCAGCTCGGCGAAGAAATCGACACCCACGCATCGATCAGCTCCCTCAGCATGGCGCAACGGCAAATGGTGGAAATCGCCAAAGCGCTTTCTCGCCGTGTGCGCATCATCGCCATGGACGAGCCTTCCGCCGCGCTCACCGACCGCGAGCTGCAAAACCTCTTTGCGATCATTCGCCGCCTGAAGCAGGAGAATGTCGGCGTCATTTATATCTCCCACCGCCTTGAAGAGATTTTCCAAATCGGCGACCGCGTGACGGTTCTGCGTGATGGAAAAGTCATCACAACTTGCGCCGTTGCCGACACAGATCGCCGCAGCCTGATTCGCTGGATGGTGGGACGTGAGTTGGAAAACGAATATCCAAGAGTCGAACTGCAACGCGGCAATGAAATCCTGCGGGTCGAAAATTTGAACGCCGCGATCCTGAAGGATGTCAGTCTCACGCTGCATCAAGGCGAGATTCTCGGGCTTGCCGGATTGGTTGGCGCCGGTCGAAGTGAACTGGCACAGGTTATTTTTGGAGCACGTGCAAAAGTCGGCGGCAAAATACTTCTCGAAGACAAGGAAATCAATCCGCGCTCGCCGCGCGAAGCGATCACTCTCGGCATCGGCCTTTTGACCGAAGATCGAAATCGGTACGGGCTGATCATGCAAATGGGCATTCGAGAGAATATCTCGCTGGCAAATCTGCGTGCGATGTGCTCCGGACCGTTCATCAACAGAAAAAAAGAAACCGAAGGGGCGCAAAAGTATGTCGATGAGCTGCGCATCAAAACACCCGCCATCGGGCAGCGCGTTGAAAACCTCAGCGGCGGCAATCGCCAAAAAGTCGTGTTGGCGCGTTGGCTCTTTACTCGATCAAAGGTGTTGATTTTCGATGAACCAACGGCCGGTGTCGATGTTGGCGTAAAATACGAAATTTATAATTTGATCAACCAGCTTGCGAAGGACGGCATCGGCGTGATGGCGATCTCTTCCGACCTGCCGGAGCTACTGGGCATCTGCGATCGCATCGCTGTCATGTGTGAGGGCCGGCTCGCCGGCATTGTATCACGCGAACAAGCTACCCAAGAAAAAATCATGATGCTGGCGACCGGTATCGAGGAGCACGCCCATCGTGCCAACTGAGCGACGCAATCGGCTTTCCGACTTTGCAACCAAGATGGTCGGCGAATTTGGCATAAGCCTCGCGCTGTTGATCGAAGTGATTCTCTTCTCACAACTTTCCCCCTATTTCTTCACCGCTGAAAACATTCTCAACGTCTCGCTGCAAATTTCGATTACCGCAATTATCGCAGTTGGCATGACACTTGTCATTCTCACAGCCGGAATCGATTTATCCGTCGGCGCGTTGGTGGCGTGGAGCGGGGTCATTGCCACGAGCGTGTTGCAGCTCAAGCTGCCGTTCGCAGCAGCGTTCTCGCTCTCACTGATCGTGGGATTGAGCATCGGCGCGCTCTCCGGAGCGCTCTCCGGATTTTTCATCACGCGCTTGAACATTACGCCATTCATCGTCACTCTCGCGCTGATGACGATTTGGCGCGGCGCGGCTTACATGTATACCGATGGCCGGCCAATTTGGGGATTGCCCGACGCTTTCAGTATTCTGGGCAGCGGACGAATTTTAAAAATCCCCGTGCCGACAATTATTATGATCGCGATTTACCTCATTGCCTATGTCATGCTCACGAAGACAAGATTTGGCCGGCACATCTACGCCGTTGGCGGGAACAAAGAAGCGGCGCGACTTTCAGGTATCAACACCGAGGCTGTGTTGATGCACGTGTACATCATCTGCGGCATGCTGGCGGCGTTCAGCGGCATTCTCCTCGCCTCGCGAATGAACTCCGGTCAACCGAATGCTGGGCAAATGTACGAGCTGGATGTGATCGCCGCAGTTGTGGTCGGCGGCACAAGTTTGTTCGGCGGACGCGGTTCTATCGTCGGCACGTTCATCGGCGCGATGCTCATCGGCGTCTTGCGCAACGGCCTGAACCTTTTGAACGTCGGCTCGTATGTGCAGATGGTCGTGCTCGGCGTGGTGATTCTGTTGGCGGTGATGCTGGATCAGGTGAGGAAAAAATAATCTCTCTCCGTACATTACCACGAAATAAAAATATTCTTACAATCGTTTTTCATCATGATAGGAGTTTGGTAAATGGAATGGCTCTTTGACCCACAAATTTGGCTGGCTCTTGTTACTTTGACCACCCTCGAAATCGTTCTCGGCATCGACAATGTTGTCTTCATCGCGATACTCGCCGACAAGCTGCCTCAAGCTCAACAAAAAAGGGCGCGCCTTATCGGTTTGGGATTGGCGATGTTTTCACGCATCGCGCTGCTCGCATCGATCGTATGGATCATGCGCCTCACCTCGCCGCTGTTCAGCATTTTAGGCAACGAATTCTCAGGCCGCGACATCATTCTCTTCATCGGCGGCTTGTTTCTCCTGGCCAAAAGCACGCACGAGATTCACAACAAGCTGGAAGCGAAAGAAGGTGAATCCTCGGCGCGGGTTGTGGCTTCGTTTGCCGGTGTTATTACGCAAATCATTTTGCTCGATCTCGTCTTCTCGTTGGATTCGGTGATTACCGCCGTCGGCATGGCAAACGAGATCGGCGTCATGATTGCCGCCGTGGTGATCGCCGTCATTTTCATGATGGTGTTTGCCGGAGCCATCAGCGACTTCGTGAATCGCCACCCGACCATCAAAATGCTGGCGCTGAGTTTTCTGCTGTTGATCGGCGTGACGCTGATTGCCGACGCCTTCGATCAGCACATTTCCAAAGGCTATATTTATTTTGCCATGGCATTTTCGATTTTCGTGGAAATGTTGAACCTCAAACTGCGCAGCCGCATGACCGCGCCGGTGAAGCTGCGACAAACCTATACGAGCGAGCCGCCTCGCGACAAACGGGAATCGGACGAGGCGCACTAAGCCACGTTTCATAATTATTGTTGGATTATGGCAATACTGTCACCCTGAGCGAAGCGAAGGGTCTGGAATCCAATGAAGCAAGAGATTCTTCGCTGCGCTCAGAATGACAAAAAGCGACTTCTCGTCCATTGTCCGAGGTTGCAGTATGGAGAACAAGCAATATTACGTTTATATTATGACGAATAAGTCGCGAACTCTCTATACCGGCGTTACGAACGATCTTAAACGGCGAGTTCACGAACATAAGCATCAACTGGTCCTTGGCTTTACAAGCAAATACAATATTACCATGCTTGTGTACTTCGAAGTTACGACAGATGTTCACGCTGCAATCGTTCGCGAAAAGCAAATCAAGGGCTGGCTAAGGTCGAAGAAAATAGCTTTGATTAAATCGATGAATCCCGACTGGAAAGATTTGAGTGCGGGTTGGTATGGAACAGGTAGCTAAGAATCACCCTTTCCGTCACCCTGAGCGAAGCGAAGGGTCTCGAAACCTGATACACTAGAGATGCTTCGCTTCGCTCAGAATGACAACCAGGGTTTCTGGCCATGCTTCTAGTTACGCAGCAACAATCACTTTACCAAGAGACATTTTTTCATCAAGCGCAGTCCTCCCGCCTCCAGCTTGATGAAATAAATTCCCGAACCCGCCCCCGCTGCATTCCACACAATCGTGTGCGATCCTGCTTCTTGATTTTCATTTACCAACATCGCAACCTTTTCCCCGCGAATATTATAGACGCTCAATTCCACTCTCGAATTGCGCGGCAGCGAATAAATGATCTGCGTCGCCGGATTGAACGGATTCGGGAAATTTTGCAACAGCACATAATCCTTTGGATGCAACTCCGTCTCCGGCGCTTGCGACTCGACGAAACTCTTCACGCCGATTATCAGCTTGAAATGCTTCTTAGCCAAACGCCGCGTGGCAAATTCCAGCCGCTGATTGCTTCGCAGATCGTAAATCGTCTTTGTATCTTCGTCAATCAAAAATGCTTCTACGCCATCGGGAAGTGATCGAATGCCATCAAACGCCAGCGACAACATTTCATTATCAGGATCGAGCAGACAGGAAAATTCCCAAAAATGGCCGTTCGCGGATGGCTGGCGGATGTCTGCCTTCAGTTCCTCCGCCACATCTCCATTCTTCCGATTGAAAACCACTTCGACTTGATCGGCAATTCGCAGAGGCTGGTGCAAATCAAGAACATCTTCCTCGTCACTCGCCAATTCATGCTGTCCGACAAAATTGAAGCGACTCACGCTGCGGCTATTCTCCGCGGTGATTTGTATCATCCAGTTCGCGGCGTTATTGTTTTCGGTTGAATAAAAAGAATTCGCGTTGTTCAATCCCGCCGCTCCGGCGCGGATCGAAAACGTCGCGGCTTGGTTGAGAAAAACCGCATAGCCCGTCCACCCTTCCAAGCCGGCCGTGTTGATCTGCCAATCTCCCGCAAAATTCCACAGCTCGAAAGTCCCGTTTGAAACGCCGAGGCTGTCGAACGGAATGTTGAAGTTGAACGGATTGCCGATCAAGCTCCAGCCCTGCGGCAAAGAAATGTTATAAGGCACAGTGGTATTGACCGTCGTGCCTCTGCCGGTGCCGAGTTTTAGATTCGCAATGTTCGCCAACAACGGAAATCCCATGTCAGGCGTCATGTGCACGTTGCCGAAATCCGGATACTCTCGCAGTGTGCGGCTGCTGCGATCAAACGCATACCAGCGATATTTTTTATTGTCAGGCGCGCCCAACGCCATGTTGGCATTCAAGAACGCCGCCGGAGTTTTGTCGTCGAGATCGAGCGGAATGGAAAAAATCCTGTAGTCACCCGCGCGAGTTCCGTTCGGTTGCGCCTGCGGGTTGGCGATGCCATTCGGGCAAATCACCCGAACCGGATAGCGCCTGCTGGAAACGACGTTGCCAAAAGCGTCATCAGCTTGGATGTAAAACTCAAGGCCGCGGTTGGTGACAAATGCCGCCGGAATGTTTTGCGTGTAAAAGTTGTCGATCGCCATACTCATCGGGCTGCCGGAGAAAGTCGCGTCACCGGCCACGCGATAAAATAACGTGACGTTGCTGACGCCCGACGGATCGCTCACCGTGACGGAAACCGGAATGCCATTATTGAGAGTCACCGGTTCGTTGTAAGATGGCGTGTCAATCTGCGGCGCGGTCACATCGGCAAATGGGGTGGCCGATGCGGCGTCCGATGCGACGCTTTCTTGCAATGCCTGGTCCACCGCAATGAGGTAAAAATAATAGGTAACGCCGCCGGCAAGGTTGGTGATAATTTTGCTAGTATTCGAACCTCCTTCCAAGGAGTCGATCAAGGAGGCGCCAGCGGCGCCGCCGTAGATGCGATAGCGCAGAAAATCAGGTTCGGTGTTGGCATCCCAGCTCAGGGTAACGCTGCGAGTGCCGGCAGTGGCTTGCAGGTTTCGCGGCGGCGACGGAGGCGGGTTTGCTACGAATCCATAAATGAAAGCCGAGCCTGCATCATTCAAGCTATTCGAATCATCGAACGGAGCGCTGATGATAATTTCGGGGCGACTATCACCGTTCATGTCTTTGCCACCGCTTACAGAGAAACCAAACTGGCCGTCGGTTGAAGAACCATCTCTTTGAAAAATGAGTGAGCCGTCTAAGCCAGAATAAACATACGCTGACCCTGCGCTCGTAATGTTATTCGGATCGTTGCCAACTGCTCCAATGATGAAGTCAGCCCTTCCATCGGTATTCACATCGCCTCCGCCGGAAATGCTTGAGCCGAAAACGTCACCGGCCTTTGCACCATTTTTTTGAAAAAGCAAAGCGCCATCGATACCGGAGTAAACGTAAACCGAGCCTGCATCTAAAAGCCCATTCGGCTCAGCGCTTCTGGCGCTGATCATAAAATCTGGACGGCCATCGCCGTTAACATCTCCTGCGCCTGTCACGGAATAGCCAAACAAATCATTGCTCGCGAAACCATTCTTTTGATACAGAACTGAACCATCGAATCCAGAATAAACATACGCCCTTCCTGCAAGGCTTGAAGCTTGATGTGCGCCTGCAATGAAATCACCTAGCCCATCGCCGTTAATATCGCCAAGCCCAGCCACAGAAGCGCCCAAGGATTCACTGTTTGAACCATCTTTTTGGTAGATCAGACTTCCATCGAGACCAGAATAAACATAGACTGAGCCTGATTCAAAAATATTAACAAGCCCGTCGGTGAAAGGAGTGCCAACAATGAAATCTGCTCGTCCGTCGCCGTTTACATCTCCTGCTCCTGCGACTGAAAAACCATAATGGTTATTTAGGGATTCGCCAACTTTTTTATACAGCAGCGAGCCGTCTCTTCCAGAATAAACATAAGCAGAACCCAAGGCAGCTACAAAGGCCGTGTATGTTGGAGCGCCAATAATGAAATCTTCGCGCCCATCGCCATTCACATCCCCGGCTCCGGCAACCGAAAATCCGAAATGGTCGGATGCTACTTCACCATTCTTTTCATAAAGCAACGATCCATCAGCGCCAGAGTAAACATAAACCTTGCCAGCATCGATGAGGCCGCTTGGATCTGCATACGGCGCGCCAACGATGAAATCAGCGCGCGCATCGCCGTTCATGTCCCCAACAATCGCAACGGAATAACCAATGCTGTCGCCCGCAGCTTGTCCATTTTTCTGATAGAGCAACTGGGCATTTTGTGCCTGCGCAGAACAAAAAATGATCAAGCAACACGAGACGATTAAACCGGTAAATTTTGACATGCTATCTCCGAGACTCACGGTTATTTGCTGCAATTCAAAGATGAGTGCTCACCTCGGCGGCCACCTGAACCCCGGCAAAGTTTCCGAAGCAGCAGGCGGTCCATCATCAGCGCCGGAGGAAATCAAAATCGCCACAGCAGCGCCGGCGGCAACCGCGCCTCCGGCAATGTACAGCCATTTGCGTGAGGAGGATTTCCCCGGCTTGCCGTTTATCGGCGCCAGCTCCGCGCTCACTTCCTGATCGCCGGTCATGATCAAAGTTTTTTCCCAATCGCGATAACCCTCGCGCCGGAGCAGAATCTTGAGATTACTGCCGTGCGTTACGCTGCGCGCCACCGGCGCTTTGCCGATCAGCTTGTCGCTGATGAATACCTCCGCGCCTTTCGGCGAAGAGGAAATCTTCAGCGTCAGCAGCCGCTTGCCGGCCATCTCGTGCGCAATGTCTCTCAGAATTTCGAGCAGGCCTTCGATCTCGCCGCCGTATTTTCGAGTGATCGACTTTTCAATCCGGCCGGACTCCACGTCAACCATCGAGATGTTGATGGCGTAGGTTCTGCCGACTTTGCCGATGCCGCCCGCAACCATTTTTTGCACGTTCAGCATCCGGCCGGCACGAACCGCGCATTCCTGAATCGTGCAGCCGGTTTGCTGGAATCCCTGCTCTTGCAGAACTTCTTTCATCCTGCGGCGCTCCAACACGATGAAGGCGCCGAGGTTCACGAGGTAGCCGCAAAATTGATCAGTAAGCGTGGCAGCCTCGCTCGCGTCGATGTCTCGCGCGTCCAAATCAAGCACCGCGATTTGTGGTTTTGCAGAAGGAGTTTGTGCAAATGAAGAAACAGCGAACGTCAAAAGAAGGGCGGCAGAAAAAAGCAGTTGGAATACTTCACGCTTTTGCATAGGGCATTCGAGAGTTGAAGTGTGTGGAAATCGCGGCAGCAGCCAAAAAAGATTTCAGTGCAGCCGCGTCGTTTGCAAGGCTTGATGGAAGTAGAGCGCCTCCTGGCTGATTTATTTCTCGTCCTTGAATAAATCCCTCAGCCCTATGTACAGGCAAAGCGATGAAAATGCGCTTTGCTTGCAGAGCGCAAAGAGCATAGCGCAAGTTCGACTTTACACTTGTTTAATCATTCGAAGGATAATGGAGTATCAGGAGAGTTTTGCAGCAGCGTGGCGGATATTAGAGGAACAATTTATCAAGTATGTGCCGGACAAAACTTCGATAGGCAGTTGCGCATCAGAATCGTTAAGTTGTAAAACTCATAACCATAAAATTTTAATCTCGGAAGCAAGCGGCTTGAACTCCGAGTCTCCGGTTACCAGTTCGGCCTTTCTGAGTTTTGTCAGCGCTGCGGCAAACGCGTCCGCGTAGGACATTTTATGGTGAGCTTTGTACCGCGCAGCTTGCAAGGTCAATTCTTTGTTTGCTTCCACAAAAGTGATCGGGTATTTTGCTAACGTCGAAAGATAAAGATTGCCGCGCTCGTCGCCGCCTTCTCTCAGCGCGATGTAGTACATCTCGCCCCAGTTGACGATGCAGACAAGAACTTCAACGTCCCCATCCAATGCTTTTTTGAAAAGATTGGCGACTATCTGCGCGCCGGCCTCGCCTTCACAATAAGCCAGCAGAGCAAAACTGTCCAACACGTAACACTTCATAATTCGCGCTCGCGCTTTTTCTCTTTTATCAAAGCGCGCCGGAGCCGGCCTTTGGTGCCCAGGAAGCCGATGTTGGCGTCGATCAGCTCGTGGGTCAGCGGCACCATGCGGATTTCTCCTCCCTTGTCGTAAAAATGAACAAGCGTTCCGTTCTTAATGCCATATTTACGGCGCAATTTTGCAGGAATGACCACTTGGCCTTTGATAGTTACGATTGACTGTTCCATGATTAAAATCCTCGATGAGACGGTTAGTATGTTCGGCGTCAATATATAATTCGAATGAACGTAAGTCAACGAATATTTGTATTACGTTTTATAGATGTTGTATCAACTCATTTGTAACCTTATTAGCTGATCGAGAACGATGTTCAACTAAACCGATCCAACCTATGTCCGCATTTCGCAGAAATTTTTTCCTATTGCTTTTGCCGGTTCAATCTCTTAAACTTTGCACACATCGACGAAAGCAAAACATTCATACAATGGTTCAGAGAGTCGGGGTTTTCTGTGATTACACAAGCTCAAATCAAAGAAGTCACGAGAAGGATTGTTGAGAATTATAAACCGGAGAAGGCCATACTCTTCGGTTCTTATGCTAAAGGTAATCCTTCCGTCGATAGTGACTTGGATTTGCTAGTCATCAAGAATTCTCATCTTCCTCGATACAAAAGAGGGAGTGAAATCCGCAAACATCTGCGTGGTATGAAGATTCCTATCGATTTAGTCGTTTACACCAATGAAGAGATCGCGAGATGGCAAGACATAAAAATGGCATTCATAACGACAGCCATTCAAACCGGAGTGATCCTTTATGAAGAACAAAGATGACTTGGCAAAGTAGCGAACTCTCAAGGAATTTGTTCTGAGTAAGTTCAACCTTCTCTAAGTTTCTTTTCTCCCTCCAACTTCACCCAGAACCATTAGCAGGTTGCTGAAAAACTCATTTTGTGTCATGCCCGCGAAGGCGTGCATCCAAAATTCCGAGAGAAAAATTGTTTTCCGCTTTCGCGGAAATGACCGCGAGTTGCAATTCCCGATTTTTTCAGCAACTCGTTAGAGTCCAACCACGAAAACGAGGCCAGCATTTTTGCCACTTGCATTGCCAGTTCCATCGTCGCCCGAACCACGGCAAACAAGCTCACCTAGCTTCGGACTCTCAAGGCAAGGCGTTCTGAAAATGGATGCCTGACACCAGTACAAGCTTGCTCCTGCCAAGTCAATCTTCGACGCTTCAGTGATGGCAAATGCAATAAAACCAGCCCATTGACCTACTGAATTACGGTTTGAGTATCTCTTCACCGTATATCAATAAATCAGCCTCAAAAAAACTTTCTGCCATAATTGCAAATTGATGGTAGATTTTTCCAAAATAATTTCGTAAATTTGCCAAAATTTCCATACCGCTTGGCCGGTGGCACGGCACAATTCATGCAGTTAAACCGCAGAGAGGAAACCCCATGTCTGCAAAGGAAAAAGTAATCAAAGTTGGACAGGAAGTGCAAGCTCACTGCAAAAAATGCAAGGCAGATACGTTGCACAAAGTGACGGTCATCAAGGAGGGTAAGATCAAGAAGGTGATGTGCTCGAGTTGTCTCTCAACGCATGTCTATCGCGCGCCGCAAAAAAGCGGCGAACCCGGCGCAGCGGTGACGGTCGCAAAAATTCGCAAGACCACTCGCCGCGGCGTCAAAGATTGGGCGACGCTGGTCGCAGACGTCGATGAGAAAAGTGCGACGAACTACAAGCTCTCCGGAGATTTTACCAACACCGTTGCATTGCAACACAAAATCTTCGGGTTGGGCATCATCACCAAAGTTCTCTCACCGGATAAAATCGAGGTGGTGTTCAAGAAGAAAACGGCAATCCTCGCGCAGAATTTGAAATAGACTTTTCAGCGCCACGATTTCTGCATTTGAAGGCACGTGAGTTAAATCACGTGCCTTTTCTTTTTGGGTATCAGGAAAGCAAACCTGCCGTCGTCAACATTTTCTTCAACTCGTCGCGAACCTGCGGAGTGACCGGCAATAACGGCGGCCGTGGATCGCCGCCATAGTAACCGAGCAGGTCGAGCATTGCTTTCAATCCAGGAACGCCGAAGCTTGCGGTGGCGGCGCGGCCAACCGGCGCGATGCGCTGCATCAAATCTCTCGCGACGAAAATTTCTTCTTGTTCTACGGCGCGCAACATCTCGACGCACTCCTTTGGCGCAACATTGGCGAGCGCCAGTATTCCTCCCTGCAACCCATGAACTAAGCCGCCGAGCAATACGCCGTCGGTGCCGAACATCACGTGAAAATTCGGGGACGCATGCTCTTGGAACGCCGCAAGCTGGCCGAGATTCCCCGAGCTGTCTTTGATGCCGACGATGTTCTGATGCCTGGCGAGATGAAGCACCGTATCAATGGGAATGTTCAGATGCGTAAACTTCGGCACATTGTAGAGCATGATCGGAATCGGCGAAGCGTCGGCGACGGTCTCGAAGTGACAGCGCAACGCCTCTGAAGTCATCTGCTCAGGATAAAAAAACGGCGGCAAGACCAGCGCCGCATCAGCGCCAAACTCCGCAGCGCGCATCGTAAACACCGTCGTCAGCGCGGTGGACTCCAAGCCGGTGCCGACGAGCATGATTTTATCTTTGGGAATAACGGCGCGGGCGGCGCGGATGATTTCTATTTTCTCCGATTCGCTGAGATAAGGCGCTTCGCCATTCGAGCCAAGCACCAAATATCCCGCTAAACCGGTATCCGCAAGCTTCCCGATATTCTCCTGCAAACGGTGAGGCGCGGTGTGATCTCTCTCAAAAGGAGTTGGTAGCGGCGGAAAAATACCTTTAAGGTCAAGCTGCATATTCTCTCCATGAATTATCGTTTTCTCTTAAAATGATTTTCGGAATATATCTCGAATTCTTTTCCAGGCGCTGCAAGCGCGAAGGTTTCATAAAACTCATCGTTATTGAAAATTCGCTCGTGACTTGACTTTGGCGAGCCGAAAGTCGCGCCACGTTTATTCCCACTTGCTCAAATAAAACGACTCCGGCGAGGCGACCTCGTGATGCCCGCGTAACGTCATCCGCAGGTCGGCATGAACGATCCGAAAGCCGCATTGCAACAATTCACTGAATGCAAGATGGTAACGCGTCGGCGCTCGCACAACGATCGAGCTAAGGCCGTCTCGTCTCGCCCATGCATGTAGCACATTCAACATTGCCTCAAAATATTTTTTATCATCGAGCAACAAGGCTGTGACTTTGAGAAAAGTGCGCGGCTCTTCTTTAGAGTAAGTTTCGTTGTGAGCAACGGCGCAGCCGATCAAACCCCGATGGCTATCCTTCAACAACAGCGCGTCTCCATACTCGAACTGCCGGACGAGTTCAATCTCTCGCACCAGTGAGAGATGCGGATCAATTTTTTTTATGAAATCATCCAAAGCCGTCTTCAAAGATTTTTTTTCTTCCTGATCGCTCAATCCCCAGAAGATGGCTTCAAGTTGATCGCTCGACGCACGATCGAGCGGCTCAGAGGACGGCGCTTGCATGTCCAAGACAAGCTGTTGCGCCACGAACCCGAGCTTGCCGTAGAATCCGATGTTGCGATAATTGCGCGGGATGGTTTCCAAGCCGATAACGCGCGCGCCGGCAGATTGCAGTGTGCCGATCACGATGCGCATCAATCGTTGTCCCACCTTCTGCCCTTGCTGCGCCGGAATGACACTCACGGGACCAATCCATCCAACTTCTCCCCACAACCGCGAAAAGGCGTAACCAACGATCTCTCGATTCCTCTCAACGACAAAACAACCATCTGGAAAGCCTGCGAGGTACATTTCAAGAAAGGACCGATGACACGGCGGCACGTACGAGTCCTTGAAGCCTTCATCAAGACGCGCCTTCGTGAAGGATTTGGAAAGAATCAAATTGACGGCTGGAATGTCATCCCGCCGCATGTTGCGGTGTTGAATATCACTCATGAGTGCGTGTTCTGCAAGAGGCCGCTATGAACGGTTCGTACGCGCTTCACTCTCACTGCCAAAATGCGGCATGTATTTCAAAATGCCGACCATGTCGAAAATTTTTTGAAAATGTTCCGAAAGCCCAAACGCCCGCAGCTTTTGGCCGTTGCTTTGGCTTCGGGTTAATAGTGAAATTATAATCGACATTCCGGCTGAATTCACGTAACCGACTGCTGTGAAATTAAGAATAATGCATTTTGTTTGCTGCGCCGCGGCTTTATCAAACGCCGATAGGAGTTTTTTTTCGGCCAGACTGGTAACATCGCCGTTGATGTCGATAATCGCCAGCTTGCCTTCTAATCGTAAATTAACGTGAAGGTCTTCCACGAAAGTTATTCTCCCGAAAATTTTAGCGTTGCTCTTCCTCGTACTCTTACTCGCCTCTTGTCTTTATGAGAATCTTAAAAGCGAGTAAGAGTAGGAGTAAGAGTATGAGTAAAGCCCCTACTTGCCCAAGTTCATCGTCAAGGTTGTGACATGCCCGACTTCTTCGATGGTTTTGAATTCAACCCGATCAACCAACCTCTCGATGAGATAAAGCCCCCATCCTCTCGGCGATTCCTCACCGGCCAACTTTTTAGCAATGTTCGGCTCTTTTCGCAAAGCAAACTTGAAGCCTTCACCGCAATCATGCACTTGCACTTTGAGACGGCGACGACCGGGAACGAGCAGCAACTCCACACGATGGTGAGCGTCCAGCTTATTGCCGTGCTCAATCGCATTAATGCACGCTTCCGAAACGGCGGTGCGCAAATCTTCAACCCTCGCCGGGGAGAAGCCGATGATTTCTGCCAAAGTTGCCGCGGCCTCCATGGCAATCTTCTCGTAACCAAATCGCGACGGCAACACCAGCCGTATTGCCGAAGATTGCTTTTTTTGAGAGGATCGCCCGGCCATGATGTTCATCATCCTGCCACTTTCACCAGCAGCATTGTCACATCATCCTGAGGATTTCCATTGCCGCCATAATTTTCCGCATCGGCAACGATGGCGGAAATTATATCGGCAAGCGAAGAATTGAAATGGCGTTCAATGGCGCTGCGCAAGCGGTCAAAACCGTAAGGCTCGCCATGATCATTCATCATATCGACGATGCCGTCGGTATAAAAAACCAGAAGGTCGCCGGGCAGAAGTTTGAGATCAAGCTCTCGATAGGCCACAGCCGGAAGGATGCCAAGCGGGAACCGATCACCGGACTGATCCTGCGGCACGAAATCCACTCGCCCGGCGCGGCAGAGAAAAGGCAGAGGTTGTCCGGCATTGGTGTATGAAAGATGCAATCGGGCCGGATCAAGCATCGCCAGACATGCCGCGACGAACATATTCGATTGCAAGTCATGATTCAAGCGCTGATTGGCGCGCGACAAAATCTCCGCGGTGTTGCACCGTCCTTCGGCGGCAAATCGAATCGACGACATGGCCGCGCTCATCACCATTGCGCCGCTGAGTCCCTTGCCGGAGATGTCGCCAATGATCAAACCATAACGGCCATCGCAAACCGGTAGAAAATCATAGAAGTCTCCTCCCACTTCCGTGGCAGGCAACGACCGTGCGACAAGCTCCATGCCAGGAATGGGCGGCGAGGCCGCGGGCAACATCTGCGTTTGCATGCTGCGGGCGATTTCTAGTTCCTGCCAGATGCGCGTGTTTTGTTTTATTGATCGCAACATGGTGTTGAACGAGCGTCCCAGCTCGCCGATCTCGTCTTTGCTGTTGATGATGATGCTGGCGTCGAGGTTGCCGCCGGCCACATCCTTCGTCGTTTCAATGAGACGCCGCAGCGGCGCGAACATTTTACGTATTGAAAAGCCGATGATAAGCGCCGCTATGACCGACGCTAGAATCACGATCTGAATCGTTTGCCTCTTCACCAGCGCCGAACCGGAGAAGATGTCGCTTTCATAACTCGTCGAGAGCAGAATCCAATTCCACGGCTTGTAATAAAGATAGTAACCGATCTTGCGCTCACCGGCGCGGCCGCGCGCTGCGGTGCGTTGCTCATACTCCGTGAAACCGGCATATTCGGAAGGCTGCCCCATGGCGTTGATCTGATCAAATATTTTTTTGATATGAGGAAATCCATCATTGTAAAGATTTCTTCCAGCTCCGGTGGGATGCACGATCAACGTGCCTTTGCTCTCCGGCGAGTTGTCAAGTGCGGTAACGTAGCCGTCTGCGGAAATCCGCATAGCGGCCAGAGCCTTTTTTATTTCATCGTTGGGCTGACCGAATTGTTGGTGGTATCGCTCGCACAGCGCGTAAGCATACTCGGTTTTCGCGCGCAACAATTCACGCGCGAGATTTTCCAGCTCGTGCTTCGATTCGCGAAAGGCCAGCGCGCCGACGACGGCGATGGTCGAGACGATTTCCGCCAGCGCGATCAAGATCAACTTGGCTCTGAGCGTCATGCGTTACTCTTCAGAAATCGGATCATACGAGGCGCCGGATTTTATGCCGAGCCGGTTCATTTTCGATTGCAGGCCGAGACGGCTGAGGCCCAAGCTGCGCGCCACCTGGCTTTTGTTGCCGCGAAATTTGTTCAACGATTTTTGAATGATCGTTCGTTCCAAAGCATCGACCGCGGTGCGAAGCTCACCATCGGGAACCCAAACCGACGGCTCGCTCGTTTCTTCAGGTGCGACAAACCGTCCAGATAAATGCACGAGGCCGATCATGTCCCCATCATCGGTCATCGCAATGGCACGCTCGATTTCGTTTTCCAGCTCGCGCACATTACCCGGCCATGCGAAGGCTTGCAAGCCTCGCATCGCTTCTGCAGAAATACCGGCACCCTTTCGCTTCATTCGTTTGGCAAGTCGTTCGACAAAGTGACTTGCCAGCAGCGGAATATCTTCAATACGATCGCGCAGCGGCGGAAGACGCAATTCGAGAACCGCAAGCCGATAAAACAAATCCTCTCGAAAACGTCCGGCGCGAATGGCTTGCGATAGATCTTTGTTAGTCGCGGCAATCAATCGCACGTTCACCGGCAACTCGCGATCACCGCCGACACGACGCACCCGCCGCTCTTGAATCACGCGCAGTAGCTTTGCTTGCGAAGCTGCCGGCATGTCGCCGACTTCGTCGATGAACAGAGTTCCGCCGTTCGCCTGCTCGAAATAGCCGGTATGTTGCCGCACGCCGGTGGCGACGCCGGCCTCGATGCCGAAGAATTCGCTCTCAACAAGATTTTCCGGAATCGCCGCGCAATTGATGCCGATAAACGGTCCGTCGGCGCGGGCGCTGCGGTAATGAACAGCGCGCGCCGCCAACTCCTTGCCGGTGCCGGTTTCGCCATAAATCAAAACATTCGCCTCGCTGCGGGTCATGTTGCGCAACTGCGTCTGCACCTGCTGCATCGCCGCGCTGGTGCCAATGATCACTCCATCGGCAGATTCAAACTCGCTTTTCACTGCCTCACGCAACGACAAATTTTCGGTGCGCAGTCTCGCCTGCGCGCTTTGCAGCGCCTCGTAGAGTTGAACATTATCGAGGGCATTGGCGGTAAAGCTGGCCGCCGTTGACAGGAGATCGAGATCACCGAGCTGATAGCTTTCGCGCGAGAGCTTCGGGCCAAGCAGAAATATGCCAGCCAGACGATTCTTGATTCGCAGCTCAGTCATAGCAAGTTCTTGTGGCTCGCAAGTCAGATTAAAAAAATCCATAAATGCCGTGCGCAAAAACGCCACCGACCCTCCGTCGCCCCTTCTTAGATGTTCGTTGAAGGCAATCGGCGGAGAGTCTTTGCCGCGCAATGCAAGACAGCGCCAGGCATTTTGCTCTTCGTCGCGAATGCACGCGGCCGCGCGCTCAACGCCGAACGTTCCGCAGAGCACCGCGAGAACTTGTTGCATGATGCTTTCGCCGTCACGGCACGCGGCTAAAGTTTGAGCGATCTCGAAAAGTGTGCGCAGTTGAAAAATCTGGCGCTCAAGCTCCCACAGCTTGCCATCTATCGAAACATCTTTCGTCGAATCAGACATGCACAATCAGGAACTGGTTGGCGGTGATATCGAAAAGATAAACCAAGATTTAAGTGACTTGCTGAATCTAACTCAGAATTAAATTCTGAAAGTTTTCCGCCCACAGAAATGAAATCCCACAGAAAAGGCTTTTAAATTTTTCTGTTTCTGTGGAAGCCTTGCTTCAGTGACTAAGGCTTTTACGCTGCTCGAAGAGCTTCAGTTTTCAGTTTATCAGAAAATCCGATGGAGAACATTCGGCGAGTGAAAGTTACGCGAGTTGCTCTTCTCTTTCAACCTTAATTTTTGGTGCTGCTCAACGCCGATTTGCAAGAGCGAGCCCCAAACCCGTGATAATAAGCCGGCAATCAAAGCTCGCGCACCGGCGAATGTCATCCATCCGGCATTTAAGACAACGAGCGCAGCGACTATCCACCGTGTCGAATGCATAGCCCATCCTCTTAAAGAATTACTTAAGCACCCTTGGAATACTTCTTTGCTATTTCGGTGACTCTTACGATGAACTCAGTTTTTCCGTTTGTATAAGCAATTCTATCGTTCGGGTGATCTTTGGCCAAGAGCAATTTCAAAATTTGATATTCTTTTGCAACATCCGGATTCTCGATCAAGTAATCTCGAAAAAGCAATCTATCCCAATGTTCAAAATGTTTTTCCACCAGATGAAGATGATGAGTACGATTCCCCTTTGCATCTCGCTTGATGAACCACGCATAGAACGGCGGGATGTCATCACCGAACGACGGTCGCCAGAAATAATCATATCCTTGGGATTCCAAAACCGGCACGATCTTCTTTTTTGTTTCTTCCAAAGAAGTGACTTCGACTAAAATATCGATTATGGGTTTTGCGGATAAATTCGGGATGGCGGTGCTTCCGAAGTGCTCGATTCGCCCGATCAAATCATGAGGCAAACAATTCAGAAGATGCTGCTTTTCCTGCTCGAACATTCTCGGCCAATCAGGATTGTAAGGCACAATGCTCACATCTTCTTGCGTAACCCGCCTTATTTTTTCTTCAAGGGATTCCATTCGATCACGAGCTGAACCGCTATAGGACTCAGAGGCGCTCAAACTTAGAATAAAATTCTGAAAGTTTTGTATCACCAACGGATACAAAAGCGACCAACGGAATTGAAAATAAAATCTGTTGGTCGTTTTTAAATCCGTTGGGCAATTTTTTTTCAAAAGTTGTCCGCAAGGACTTCGCTTTCAGGTTGCCTGAAAATTCGAGTTAGTTCTTCACACGATACGTAACCAGCACACAGCCGTTTTTGAAAGTCTTGCAATCAATCAGCTCCAAATCAATCTGGCGTTTCATTTCATGGAATAGGGGAATTCCCGAGCCGAGCAAAACCGGATGAATGTTGAAACCAATTTCGTCGATCAAGCCTGCTTCGAAAAGCGTTTTCGCAAACTCGCCGCCGCCCATCACACAAATGTCTTTGCCTTTTTGCTCTTTCAAACTTCTGACAAACTCGGCAGCATCTTCTGAAATAATTTCGACATTTTTATCGGAGCTTTGCTTCAGCGAACGCGAGAAGACATAGTTCTTCACGCCCGGATACGAAGTCATGCCGCTGCGCACCGCAACTTCGTAAGTCTTGCGTCCCATCACCACCGTGTCGATCGTCTTCCAAAACTCTTTCATGAAGGCCTCGACTTCTTCGCCCCATAAAAGCCAGTCCACGCCGTCGTCTTTGCGAGCGATGAAATTGTCGAGACTATTGGCGCCGCCGAATGTTACTTTTCGCATGAGCACAATCCTTTTCTTCAGAGGGGAGAGCCACTGTGAATTTCTTAACGGCAATCTTCTTCAACCAACTGCGGCCTTGTCGAGCAAGAAATCGAAAGGAAGTTCCTTTATTTCTTTCCTGCGTCAAGTTGCTTGATTCTGGCGTCGCCCGTGAGCAGTCTCATCTGCTGGATGGCGATCTGGTTCAACTTGCGGAGCCGTTCTGGCTGTGGCGTCTTTTCCTGAATGAAGAGGGCATTCAGGTTTTCCAGATTCGAGAGGCAAACGAGTTGGGACATATTCGCGCAATCTCGAATATTGCCCTTCTCGCCAGGATGGCTGTCGCGCCACTCCTTCGCGGTCATGCCGAATAATGCCATGTTCAGAACATCCGCCTCCGAAGCATAGATGAGGTTTATCTGATGCGGCGTCAGTTGCGGCGGAATCAGATTCTCTTTGATCGCATCGGTGTGAATCCGGTAGTTGATTTTGGTTAGATTGCGCCGGATGTCCCAGCCGAGCTGCTTTGCCTCTTGCTCTTTCAGGCGTTGGAATTCTTTGATCAGATACAATTTGAACTCAACGGAAATCCATGACGCGAACTCGAAGGCAATGTCTTTGTGAGCATAGGTTCCACCATAGCGGCCCGTCTTGGAGGTCAACCCAATGGCTTTTGTCGCATCTATCCATCGCTTGGCGGTAAGAGAAAAACTGTTGAGACCGGCCTGCTTTCTAATTCCATCGAATTCGATGGAATTAAAATCGGGGTTGTTCAGATGCTCCCAAATGCCCAGAAATTCGATTGTATTGCGATTCCGCAGCCAATTCTGGATGATGTAGTCACTTCGTTCTTCGTCTCTATAGCGAGCTATGTCCGTGATGCAGATGTAATCTTCCTCGTTGCGCGTCTGGATGGTGATCTCCTTATCCAGCACTTTGATCTTCGCCATTATTTTTCCCTCCTGCTGTGACAATCGATAACTGTCATTGCGAAACGACGCTCCATCATTTCACCTTAACCACCTTCACCGCGAGGCGCTTGGACTTGGGTTTGTCGAGTGGGCGAGAGGTATCGCTGTTGAGCGTAGTCTTCAGCGATTTGTACGGATCGTTCGCGCCCAGAAAATAGGCATGGCAAACGAAGAAACTTCCTTCTTCGCATGTCGCGATACTATTTTTCGCAACTGCGGCGAACGCCGAAAATGATAGCAACGCATCAGCGCAAAAACAAGCAAAATCTCTCTGGGTAGCTATAGGAGTATCAAAAAACTCGCATCAATCGCGAGGTTTGGAAGTGACTTTCTCAGAAATCCCCGCCGCATCAACAGCCAAAGCGCCTCCGAATAATTCTTTATGAATGCGGTCGCGCTCGCGGTCGATCTGTTCATGGGTAGCGCCGATTTGGCGAAGAATGAACTCCATCATGGTGAGCGCGACTTCGCCTTCGCCTGAAAAAACTGTATCCGCGCCGGCCTGCCGAAGCGCCGGCAGATCGCGCAGATAAGCTGTGCGCGCCAAGACACGAATTCTCGGATTTAATTCCTTGGCCAATCGAATCACTTCCGCGCCACCGCGCAGGTCGGGCGTGCTGATGATAAAACTGACCGCATGTTTTACATCTGCGGCATTCAACGTTTCGAGATGGTTCGCGTCGCCATAAATGGCCTGCATCCCCTGCTCGCGCAAGCGGCGCACGGTGTCCAAATTCATTTCGATGATAATCGGTTCAATCTCGTTTTCACGAAGCAAGCGAGCGACGGTGCGGCCCACCGGGCCGTAGCCGACGATGATCGCACGGTGATTAAAAGTTGAAACAGTCGAAGCATCATGATCATCAGCACCAACCGTTTCAAGCTCTGTGTGAGCGCGCACATTGGACTGGCGTTTTCTAAACCATCGCTGCAACCACGCTTCCAAAGGATCGATCAGCCGGTAAAGAAGAGGGTTGAGGCTGATCGAAACGATTGCCGCGGCCACAAGTGTGTTGGTGGCGCGATCGTCGAGAATGCCGAGACTCCTGCCGAGCGATGAAAGGATGAAAGAAAATTCGCCGATCTGCGCAAGGGCGATGGCGATGGTGAGAGCGACGCGCAGAGGATACTTGAGCAGCAAAACAATGAGAAGCGCAGCCAACGGTTTTCCCAGGAGAACAATCCCCAGGGTGGCAGTTACCAATCCCGGATCGACGAGCAAGTAATGTGGATCAAACAACATCCCCACGGAGACGAAGAAGAGCACGGCAAATGCATCACGCATCGGCAAGGCTTCCGCCGCGGCGCGCAAGCTGAATTCCGATTGTCCCACCACCATGCCGGCGAGAAAAGCGCCAAGCGCCATCGAGGCGCCGAAAAGCATCGCTGATCCCACCGCGATACCCAGCGCGATAACCAACACCGTCAACATGAACAACTCGCGCGAACGCACCGCTGCGATGTGGCCGAGCACCCAGGGGATGACTCGCCCCCCGACAAAAAAAGTAAACGCTACCATCGCGCCGAGTTTCAAGATAGACAAGCCGAGAGCCGCCAACACGCCGCTCCCTCTCGCTCCGCTCGTGCTGAAAATCGCCGGCAAGAGAACTAAAACCAAAACGGTAAAAAGATCTTCGACTACCAACCAGCCGATGGCGATGTGACCGGTCGGGGTGTGCAGTTCATTGTTATCCGCCAGAACGCGCATGAGCACAACCGTGCTCGCCACGGAAATGGCCAGACCGAAGACGATGCCGGTCGTCAAGTCCCAGCCGAAGGCAAGTCCGATCACGGCGCTCAAAGCCGTTGCGCCGAAACTTTGGAAAATTGCGCCGGGAATCGCAACGCGCCGCACCGCCAGCAATTCTTTGAGATGAAATTGCAGGCCGACGCCGAACATCAGGAGAATGACGCCGATCTCGGCAAGTTGATCGGCCAGCCCCTTGTTGGCAACAAAGCCGGGGGTGTTCGGCCCGACCACGAAACCGGCCAAAAGATAACCGACAATCGGCGACAAGCCAAGACGATTGGTGATATATCCAAGCACCAGCGCTGCAGCCAAGCCGCCGGTGATCGTGGCAATGAGATCGAAATTGTGCATGATTGATTGAAAGATTTACAGCCGCAGAGTTCCAGCGATACTTTCTTGAGGTTGAAAAAGTGGTGGCGAAAGCGTCAAAAAAAAATCAAATCACAAATACCGCTCTTTGATAATATTGATATGGTGCATCTCATGGCCGGCAATGTGATAGGCTAAAGCACGAACGGTCACGAAATTCTCATTTGCCACACCGCTTTTGATAAGCGCTTCTTCTTCAAGTCCGTTAAAAAGAGCAATCGTCGAGCTTCGCACGGCGGCATATTCATCCAGAATATCTTTGATGTCACGCTCATTGGCTCGTGAATGGCGGGCGTAATCATCCTGCTCGAAGCCGGGCAGCTCCGTGGCATCGTTTCGCGCAAAGCGCAAGGCGCGATACGCATAAATGCGCTCATCGTCAATGATGTGAACGAGCACTTCTTTTATTGTCCATTTGCCCTCGGCGTAGCGGTGCAGGAGCTTTTCTTCGGATAGGGAGTGAATAAAATCTTTTGTCACTTTCAAGTTATCTTGCAAATGTTGCAGCACAAGACCCTCATCGGGCAATAAGCCAATGTACATGATGGCATACGGCGGATATTCGCCTGTTTTTGGTTTCTCAATCATTCTCATAAATGATCATTCCGTTTTCTTTGCCGTCGCTTGCAATGCAGGCAGAAATCGTTTTCCCCAAGTTTCCATCTTGGCTTCGAGATCTTTTGTGCAGTCACAATCGCAGCATGCCCACGGCTCTGTGCCGTTCACATCTTTGCAGCGCCGGCGATCATGGGCGTTCTTGATTTGCAGATGCTCGAAGTATTCCTCCCAATAAGGGCGTTCTTCCTCCAGCGGCGTCGAGCAAAAGCAAGTCTCGACCCAACAAACGGTTTGATCATCAAGTTGTCGAGCTTGGGCCATGTCGTGCAAATATTCGTCACCCGCGACAGAACCGGAACCTAATTCTCCACGGTCAATGGCTTGCAACAGACGGGGTTCTTTTCCCCGTTTGAGTTTTGCTTTTACAAGATATCGCATCGTTAATCACCTCTCAGGATGAATTATTTTCATTTGCGCAGCCGTGCGTGTAACGCTCTGGCGCAATGTCTTCCCTCTGTGCATTGCTCTGCGTAAGTCTACAATAGAGACGCGATCTTCTCGGCGGCATCTTTCGAGGTCATCACCGGATAGACCTCGAAATCGACGAGATCGCCCCACCTCGCAATCCACTCATCGAGGAGCGCGCGGTCATGTGTTTCCATCAGTTGATAGCAACGCTCAAGCTGGTGGTCGACCCAACTCGAAACATAGACCAGGCCTTCGGGCGCCATGCGGCCCTTGTCGCGAAAGCGGCGATAGACCGGCACGGCATCGTTGTTATTGAAATGCTCGACCACCATGTACAAAGTCTTGGACATCCACGAACTCCTTTTTCATTTTTCCTTTTCGATTTCAATTTCGCGCAACCAAAGGAAAAGCGGCAGACCCAGCGATACGCCGACTGTTAGATTAGCGACGATGCACAGCCACCAAAGTGGTATCTGGCGTTTGCGAGTTTCCTGATAAATAAACGCCCAGAGCACCAAAGAGGATACGATGACATCCACGCCAAAGAAGGCCGAGATTTGATTGGCAAATAGCTGACTGGTGAATAACGACAAGTTCAGTCCATTCGACAAGACAAACGGGACGAAAAAGTAGTAGGGCAAAACTAAACCGAGAACACAGAGAAGCGCATAAACTCGTTTCATGGCAATCGCTTCCGAAAAGATATATCATCGCTTTTCTAACTGTGTCTACTTCTCATCGTCCTACTTCCCATCGTGCACCACGCAGCCTCGCTTCGCTCGTATTTCCGCCATCACATCGGTGTGAAGAATCATGTGCACAGCCATTCCGCGATAATCGAAGATGGCAACGTCGAGTCGAATTTGGTCGACATTCTAAATTTCATCAAGTAGTTCGGCATTCAATTCGATGACGTTTCTGTCTGGATCCATGATATGGAGCTGCGGAAAACCCGCTGTCGCCTTAGGGTTCTCTATCATTTTCTTGAATTCATCGCCGGCCTCCGGGTGAAAGCCTCTTGAGCGGAGATAGTCTCGTGTCTCGCAGTAACTGGTGACGCGAACGGCAAAATGAATGTCACGAGAATCGACTTTCTTATTCTCTCGGAACGTCGATCGGTCGTGAACGATCAAATGAAGCTGGCAGTCACCTATTTGATACCACGCTCCTGGAAAATTGAAAGGCGGCCTTTTTATTTCTTCGAGGCCGAGGATTTCATTGTAAAACTTCTTAGATTTTTCCAAGTCCGTAACCGGAAGGCTGACGTGATGGATGGTTTTGATTTGAAGCATAGTTTTGCTCCAACTCCGCTTTGGCAATGTCTTTCCAACAGCACGAAGACTCTCTCACTATGGCGGTGTAAGCGAATCAGCAACGCTTTCTTGCTGCGAAACGAGAGTATCAGAGACGGTCTCATCGGGCCTGGTAGCCGGCAATGAATCCGTTTCGATGACTTCAAATTGCGGCGGGGCATCTTCCTCATCTGGGAAAAAAGCTTGGTATTTTGCTTCCTCAACGGAGTCGATTTCTGCCGGTCGAGTTTCGGGAGTGGCTGCTCCGCCTCGCAGATGCAATGCCATCGCGTCAGCGTACGTGTACTGCTCCTGCGTAATTGCCCGCGAGAGCAGCATCAATTTCAAAACCCGTTCTTGCATGCGCCGGCATGAGTTGGGGCGCTTGAAGGGATTGAAGTAGATCGGATTCGGCAACAGGCTCGCCATGAGCGAGCTTTCATGGAGAGAAAGAGTGGCCGCGGATTTTCCAAAATAATAATGGGCCGCTGCCTCCGCGCCATAAACATTTTCGCCCCATTCAACGATGTTCAGGTAGAGTTCTAAAATTTGACTCTTGGTAAGGGCTTTCTCCATGCGGCGGGTCAAAATAATTTCGCGAATTTTGCGCAGGAGAGTTTTTTCTTTGGTGAGAAACGCATTGCGCGCCAATTGCATGCTGATGGTGCTGGCGCCGCGCACGTAACGGCCCTTCTTCCAGTTCAGCAGAAAGGCCTCACGCATCATTTTAATATTCACCCCGTCGTGCTGGTAAAACGTATCGTCCTCGCTGATGATGACTGCTTGTTGAAGAGATTTAGAAATGCCTGATAGGGGAACCCAAACCCGCACCGGATTCTGACGTGGCTTGCTCCAGTTAATGCCTGCTGCCGATTTGGCGCTTGTCTCAGGGCGATAGTTTTTGATTTCTTCTTCGGAAGGCAGGCCACCGTAAACCATGACGAGAACGATTAAAATAAAAGCGGCGAGACCAAAAAGTATCCAACGCCGGTAGCGCCGCCAAAAGCCTTGCTTACGCGGATCGGGTTCGAAGAACTCTTGAGAAGTTGCGGTTGTTTCATCCATAAATCGAACGCATAATATTTCTGCGCAGGTGAAAATCCATTTCAACAACGAGTTTTAAATCATCGCCACGGGACACTCTTGGGTTGGTTCATGCGCCGCAGAATGGCCGGAGAAGTCATCACAGCAAGCCCGCTCAGCAACAGCGTCCAGCCCGACCATTTCACATAGCCACTCACCCGCGTAACGACCTGGCGATCTTCAATCCACACTGATTGCTTCACCTTAGGCGGGCCGCCCAACAAGAGTGTCGTAACGTGTGTGTTTAGAACGACGAGACAAGACCCGATGAGACAAAGAGAAATACCGATGATGATTTTTTTCATTGATTTCTTGATCTTGAAAACATTTTACATGATTTCGAGATTGAGGGCAATCCAAATGGATCAGCAAAATCCGTTGCTATTCTTCTTCTGTTACAATCCTTGTGAATCAAAATTCACGGAGCAATGTAGGTCGCTGAAATGATCAACGCAGCTCCGAGGCTTTGAGCGCACCCTTCAACGAAGTCTTCGCTTTGGTAATTTCGAACTTATCTTCGCGCGCCAGCCGATGGCTATGCAAATCAACTTCTTGTTTTCGCCGGTGGCTTTGGCCGCTTACGCCGGGGTCATCGCTGCGCCGCTGCTGAACGCCGTCCACACTTTACTTGTAGGTTCTCCGATGGTGACAATCATAGATCGCGCCTGATTTTGTTCGTGAGTATGTTAAGAATGTGTGCGGGGAAAGTCAAGATGATTTCTAAGACTTCAAATAATCCGTTTTCCCAAACCGGAAGCAGCAAGCTCAACGGCCAACTCTGCGGTGGTATTTTTGATGTCGAGAATGGGATTGATCTCGACGATTTCCAGAGAGCCGAGAATACCGGTGTCGGCAATCATTTCCATGATCGTGTGCGCTTCGCGATAAGTCAAGCCGCCGAGAGCTGGTGTGCCAACGCCAGGCGCTTCACTGGGATCAAGCGAATCCATGTCCAGGCTAACGTGCAATGCGTGCGTCTCTTGCGTCGCGATGCGCAGCGCTTCCGTCATCACATTGTAAATACCGAGGCGATCGATGTCGGTCATCGAAAACACCGTGATGCCGCTCTCGCGAATGAACTCCTGCTCGCGTTGATCGAGGCTGCGCACGCCGATGAGCACGACATGCGCCGGGTTGAGCTTACGAAACTCCCCGGCGATGTTAATCAACTGCGGCACGCCTTTGCCAAGACACACTGCGAGCGGCATACCGTGAATATTTCCCGATGGCGTGGTTTCCGGGCTGTTCATGTCGCCATGTGCGTCAATCCAGATCACCCCGATTTTTTGCTGCAGGCGTTTGTGAAAAGCTGCAACGCCGGCAATCGTGCCCATGGCAATCGAATGATCGCCGCCGAGCACGAGAGGAAATTTCTTTTCTTCGAGAGTCTTCCCCACCTCCTCGGCAAGCTGTGCGCAGGTTGCGGTTATTTCAGAAAGAAATTTAAGTCGAGAATCGGAAATTTGGTGGGTCTCCGGCTCGGCAACATCAAGATTGCCAAGGTCAGTAACTTGATGGCCAAGCTGGCGGAGATGATCCGCAAGTCCGGCGAGCCGAGCTGCCGACGGCCCCATGTCCACGCCGCGGCGGCCAGCGCCGAGATCGAGCGGGACGCCGATGATTTTGATGTCGCGCATAGTTTGTAAACGGATTGAGTGGATTTAGCTGATGGTTGTGTTACCGAAAAGATTGTGCCTGCCTATTTCAAAAAGACAAGTTTTTTTCTTTGTATTTGATCTCCCAAACGAAGCTCATAAAAATACAGGCCGCTTGCAATACCTTCGCCTCGCCAAGCGACACGATGCGTTCCGGTAGTCTGTTGCTCATTTACGAGTGTCGCCACTTCTCGGCCAAGCAGATCGTATATCGTCAGCCGCACATGACTGGTGCGTGGAATTTCATACGCAATGATCGTACCGGCGTTGAACGGGTTGGGATAATTTTGATGGAGATAAAAAGAGCGAGGTGCTTTTGCCGGTTGTTCTTCGACGCCGACAATCATTTCGTTGCGGAAAAAATATAATTCGCCGATGACATTGCCTATAAAAAGATCAATCCGGCCGTCGTTGTCAAAATCGCCAAAGGAGGGGCTTGCAAAGTCTCCGACGTCTATTCCAGCAAAGACTTCTGGACGCAATGCCCACGCTGGAGAGGTAGCGTTGCCGACGTTTTCATAAAATAACAAACCACCATCGCTGGTGCCGAAAACCAAATCGGCGTCGCCATCTTTATCCAAGTCTGCGATATTGCTATGTAAATCTGCATAGAAGTTACCCATGCGTTGATAAGTAATCGCCTCCAAGCCAGCCCACCAATCATCGCGTATTTTCCAAAATACAGAACCCGAAATCATATCGTTTTCAAAAAACATGTATTTCGTCCTTCCACTATCTGGATTAATGAGCAACAGCTCGGCAATCAATAAATCGAGATCGCCGTCGTCATCCAGATCTGCAAAGCTCGGATCGAAATAACTCGTATCCCGTTTGAACGCGTGTCTGGCAAATGGTGCCATTAGATCTTCGCGTGGAATCCATTGCGCATTAAAAGCAGAATCAGGGTTTTCAAAAGCAGCAAAAATGGAATTTGGATACACCGACGTCACGAAGTCAAAGCGATCATTCTTGTCGATGTCTATAAGCTGCGCTTTAAAATCAAACACATCGGCGTAACCGTGCACTTCTCCCAACCAATCTGTTTTTCGCCACAACTCCATCCCGGATAATGAATCTCTTTGGCAGGCTTGCAGAGAGGTGGTGTTGCCGGTAAATCCATCAAAATGTCCAATCGCGAGCAGATCAAATTGTCCGTCGCTGTTCCGGTCAAATTGGATTGCGGAAGAAATTGATCGGAACTGCATTGGCCCGAGACGAAAATATTTTTCGTCAAAAAACTTCCCGACTTGGCTGGACTTGAGATAGATTCGCCCTGTTCCCGATTCCAAAGCAATCAAAGCTTGGTGTCCATTTTTTTCAATATCGTAAGGCAGAACTTTGGTGACATAGCCGGATTTAACAAGGCCAAGTTGTTCATAGTTGCCACTCCATTTCAGTTTGCCGAGAGAATCGAGAAAACCAGGATAAACAGCGACATCATAATATCCTTCGACATCGTAAGTCACAACTAGATCGAGCAAACTATCTTCGTTGGCTTTCATTAGCGAGGCCGACCAGATGTTGTAGCCGACGCGATTGTTATAAACAGATTCAAGGCGGGTTGAGTCTTCTTGCCAAATTGCTTGACGCGCAGTGCCTACATTTTCGAAGAAGCGAATCCCGACATTGAAAAACGATGGCGAGCCTACGTTCACGACCATGTCAAAATCCTCATCACCATCCACGTCTGCAAAAAACGGATCGTCGTGATCAATAAACTGATACTCGAGTTGAACATTGTGAAATACAGTCGAGTCGGGCGTCCACATTCCGGATTGATCTTTATTCCAATATAATAATCGCCAATGCGGGTCTTGTCTAATACGCGTGATAATATTCAAAAGACCGTCTCCATCGAGATCGGCCGTGCTGATGCCAACTGAAAACATTGGTTCAACAACACCTCTCAACAACTCCGGGGTTTCGACCCAGTAAGGTGGTTCCGCCGAGGCGCGGCCACGATATGCAATCAAGCGGCCATCGTCGAAATAAAGGCTCTTGCGC
>Ga0247727_10002538_pt1 | contig 41593 bp, 36 predicted proteins | sample WisWelCaveWW1625_FD_202498 | JGI IMG/M metagenome (GOLD analysis project Ga0247727, IMG submission 202498) | Biofilm microbial communities from Wishing Well Cave, Virginia, United States - WW16-25 | ecosystem: Environmental > Aquatic > Deep subsurface > Groundwater > Cave microbial mat | place...
CCACGGCCGAGCGCGGAATGAGCATTGGCGCCTCCCATGGCGCCTTCTACCCGCCCCAACGCCCAACCCGAAAAAGCGGACCGTTCACTTGTCAATTCGAGCGGACAGATGATGTGCTCTCTACATCATCGATCCTACGCCTTGACGGAGCCATACTGGTACTTGTATGCTCACCTGCGATGGGCAAGCGCCTGCTGTGGCTGGGTCGGCCCGACGCGACATCAGGGTGTTCCCCAAGCCAGCCAGGCGAATGGCTGGGTTCCAGCTGCTGCGCGTCCAACAGGGACTGGAGCCGAATGACTGGAAGCCGATGGCTAGCATAGGAGCTGGCGTACAAAAATACGAATCCACACCAAGGCGGAGCACCGCGTCTGCTATGTCGCCCGGTTCCTCGAGGGCGTCTACGTACTGCACGCCTTCGAGAAACGCACGAGGAAGACCTCGCGTGGGGACCTGGACCTGGCGCGAACTCGATACCGGGAGCTGCTGGAGCATCGGCGGAAAGAGGGCTATGGGAAAGGCTAGCGCCAAACTCACACGCTCAGTGGGAACGTCTTCAGAGATCTGGGATTCGGACCCGAGCAAGCCGAGCACCTGGTCGTTCGCTCGGAGCTCATGATCAAGATCGAAAAGCTGCTAAAGACTCGCGGTCTTACGCAGTCCGCAGCGGCTAGGATCATGCGGGTGTCACAACCGCGTGTCAGCGACCTCCTGCGCGGGAAGCTTGATCTGTTCAGCACCGACGCCCTGATCGACATGCTTGCGAGGCTCGGGGTCAGTGTGCGGGTCGCGTTCGCCGCCTCGAAATCTCGGAGAGTCGCCTAACACTGGGGAGCTGCGAGGCTGCGACCTGGTCGGGCCTCGTCAGGGCGGATTCCCATCCGGGTCCACAGCGACGAAGCTGGCCGGCCCCGTTGTGCTCTCGTCTGCCTGCTGCTGCAACTGCACCCCTTGGGCTCTTAGCTGGCGCTGCAGCTCACGGACGTCGGTGAACTTGGCCAGCTTCTGGGCGTTGCTGTCCCAGCCGGGGTTAAAGGTGAGGATGTTCTTCTCGAACAGCCCTTGAAACAGCCCTATCGCGTGATCGCCGTTTTTCATGATCAGCCAACTCTGCGATGCATCCCCGGCGAAGACCTTGAAACCGAACTTCTCGTGGAAGGTCCTCGAAGCCTCCAGCTCCTTGACGGCCAAGCTGATCGAGAACGCACCGAGGTCCATGCTTTGCTCCTTTCGGTACAGAAGCGATTGCCGGCGAGCGCTTAGTATCCCATCGGGACAACGTACACGGTGTCCCCGTCCTTCGGGTGGATCAGGATCTTGCCGATGTGCTCGGAGCCCTTGAGACCGACGTTCTTCCAGCTCTTGCCGCCGTACTCGCTCCTGTAGACGCCGTCGCCGTAACCGACGCTCCGCTGCGAGTTGTTCTCGCCGGTGCCGACCCAGACGACGTTCGGGTTCTTGGGATCGATCGCGACGCAGGCGGTCGAATAGGAGCTCTCGCCGTCGAAGACGGGCGTCCAGGTGGTCCCGGCGTTCTCGGTGCGCCAGACGCCGCCCGAGGCCACCGCCAGGAACCACCTCTTCATTGTCTGTGGGGTCCACGGCCACGTCGGCGATTCGGCCGGAAGTCACGGCGGGGCCGATGCCGCGGAGCGTCGGGCCGGACCATGTGTCGGCCGACCAGACAGGCTTGGGCTTGTCGTCCTCGGCCTTCTTGTCGGCCGGCTTCGCGGCCTTCGCGGCCACGGGGTTCGCGGCCGGCTTAGCGGCGGCGGCCGCTCTCGCCGGCGCAGGCTTGGCCTCGGGCTTGGCTTCCTGAGCCGCGGCCCGCAGAGTCAGGACCGCGGCAGTCGACAGAATCGTCAGCAGGCGATCAGCTTCTTCACGTTCAGCTCCCTGGATGAATCCGATCGGCGGCGCCCATTCTGTGCGGGGAGCCGACGCCACGCAAACCGCCGCGGAGACGATGGCGCACGGCAAGGCCACGGGCGAAGAGCCACGGGTAGCGAGACGCCACGGTACACTCCCGGCGCATGAACCGGCCGGTGCTCACCCGCCGCCTCTCTGGCTTTGGCACCTCGATCTTCGCGGAGATGACGGCGCTCGCCCGCCGCCACGACGCGATCAACCTCGGCCAGGGCTTCCCCAACTTCGACGGCCCCGAGTTCGTCAAGCAGGCCGCGATCGAGGCCATGCGCGGCGGTCACAACCAGTACTCCCCGATGCCGGGCCTGCCGGCGCTGCAGCAGGCCGTGGCCGACCATCAGAAGCGCTTCTACGGCCTCAGCTACGACCCCGCGAGCGAGATCACGATCCATGCCGGGGCCACGGAGGGGCTGTGCGCCACGATCGCCGCGCTCCTCGATCCCGGCGACGAGGTGGTCGTGTTCGAGCCGTTCTACGACGCCTACCTGCCCGGGATCGCTCTGGCGCAGGCCGAAGCCCGCGTGGTGCGGCTCGCGCCTCCGGAGTTCCAGCTCGACGTGGCCGCGCTCGAGGCCGCGATCTCGACGAAGACGCGGCTCGTGCTGCTCAACTCCCCCAGCAACCCGGCCTGCAGCGTCTTCACGCGCGCCGAGCTCGAGGCAATAGCCGCGCTCGCGCTGCGCCACGACCTGGTGGTGGTCACCGACGAGGTGTACGAGCACATCGTGTTCGAGGGCGCCCACGTGCCGATCGCGTCGCTTCCCGGGATGCGCGAGCGGACCGTGTCGCTCTCCTCGTCCGGCAAGACCTTCAGCCTGACCGGCTGGAAGATCGGCTGGTCGTGCGCGGCTCCCCCGCTCGCGGCGGCCGTGCGCGCCGTGCACCAGTTCGTCACGTTCGCGGTCTCGACGCCCTTCCAGCACGCGGTCGCGACGGCGCTCGCCACGAGTGACGCCTACTACACCGCGCTGCGGGACGACTACCGGACGCGTCGCGACCGGCTCTGCGACGGGCTCGAGGCGGCCGGCTTCGACGTCCGGCGGCCTGCGGGCACCTATTTCGCTCTCGCCGACGTGAGGCCGCTCGGCTTCGAGGACGACCGGGCGTTCTGCCGCCACCTCGTCGAGACGATCGGCGTCGCGGCGATCCCGGTGAGCGCCTTTGTCAAGGACGGCCACCTGCGGCACCTGGTGCGCTTCGCGTTCTGCAAGGACGACGCGACGCTCGACGAGGCGCTGCGGCGGCTGCGCAAGCTCAGGCGCTAACCCGGGGGATGGCGGCCAGCCGGCGGCGGGCCGTCTACAGGTTCAGCATTGGCCGGAGCGCGCCGGGCGGCGCGTCGCCCTCGTAGAGCACCCGCTCCAGGAACAGCCCCGACGGCGGCGCCGTGAGCGTCGCGGGCACGTCGGAGCGCTCGCGCAGGAAGCGCTCGGCGTCCTTCGCTGCGAGGCCGCCGCGTCCGACCTCGGCGATCACCCCCACCAGGCGGCGCACCATCTTCCAGAGGAAGTGCGAGCCCAGCACCCGGATCAGGAGCAGCTCGCCCGCCTCGGCCAGCTCCACGCGCTCGATCTTCACGCGCGTGTCGCCTTCCCTCGCCTCCGCGTCCGCGTACGAGCGGAAGTCGTGCATGCCTTCGAAAACCCGGGCGGCCGTGGTGAGGGCGGCGAAGTCGAGCGGGTCCTTGATCCACCACACGAAGGGCTTGCCGAAGGCCGTGCGGCGCCGCGCGATCTGGTAGAGGTACGAGCGCGCGACGGCCGAATGCCGCGCATGGAACTGGCGCGTGACCTTCTCGACCCGCAGCAGGTTCACGTCGGCCGGCAGCGCGTCGTTGAGCGCGCGGCGCAGCGTCACGGGAGGAAGCCGCGTCTCGAGGTCGAGGTGTGCCACCTGCTGCAGCGCGTGGACCCCGGCGTCGGTGCGGCCGGCGCCGTAGCTCTCGAAATCGGTGCGCTTGGCGGCCTGGCGCACGGCGTCGTGGAGCGCGCCCTGCACAGTGCGCGCGTTCTTCTGCACCTGCCAGCCCGAGTAGCGCGTGCCGACGTACTCGAGATCGAGGCGGAAGCGGGCCATGGCCGTCAAGCCTGCCTGCGGCCCCCGACCAGGTCAAACCCGATTGGATTCGTCCGTGGGCCGGGACGGAGCGCGACACCGCCGGGGCAACAATGCCTGCAGCCGCTGTCTGCTATCCTGAGCCCCGGTGCGACTGCGCGTCCTGTCCTACAACATCCACCGTGCGATCGGCGTCGACCGGCGCTTTCGCCCCGAGCGCATTGCATCGATCATCGAGTCCTATAACCCCGACGTGGCGATCCTGCAGGAGGTCGACGAGGGCGTCCCGCGCTCGCGCGAGCTCGACCTGGCGCGCGAGCTGGCGCGGGCGCTCCGCTTCGAGCACTACGCGATAGGCCACAACGTGCGGCTGCGCAAGGGCCGCTACGGCAACGCCACGCTCAGCCGCTGGCCGATCCAGCGCGAGCGCAACATCGACCTCACGGTCGGCTTCCTGCGGCGGCGCGGCTGCCAGCACACGCGGATCGCGGTCCGGACGCCGAGCGGTGCGAGGCGCCGGCTCGAGGTCTTCAACCTGCACCTCGGGCTCTCGGCCCGCGAGCGTGAGCGGCAGGTCTCGCTGCTGGTGCGCTCGCGCGAGTTCGGGGCGCTGCCGTTCGGTGTCGCAACACTCGTCGCGGGCGACACGAACGACTGGCGCTCGCTGCTGCGGCCGTTCTTCGTCGACATGCTGGGCTTCCGCTCGGCCACCGGCGGCAACGACGAGCGCGAGCGCGCGAGCGCCACCTTCCCTTCCTTCTTCCCGCAGGCTGCCCTCGACCGCGTCTACTACCGCGGGCCGCTGCGGCTCGTCGGCGCGCGGCGCTGCCGGCTCGCGATCTCGCGGGTCGCGAGCGATCACCTGCCGGTGATCGTCGACTTCGACCTGCACTAGAGGTCGGAGCGACAGGGCGGATCTGGCGATTCGGAGCGCGGCGGGTGCGGCCACGGGCGGGGGGACGGGGCGGGTCTGGCCAGCGATAGAATGTCGTGATGGCAGGGGCTGCGCGGCGAGCTGGCCTCGCGGAGGCCATGAGCGATCCCGACGTCCTCGCCGCCCTGGGCCCTGTGCTCCGTGTGCTCCGCGACCTCGGTGTCCGACATTTCGTGGGCGGGTCGACGTAATGGGAGTGCTTCAAGTGACCGGGAGCGCCCTCGACCTCCGCTACCTGCGTCCAAGGCGCGCGCGAGCTCGGCGTCAGCGACCTCCTGGATCGCGCGCTCGAAGAGGTGGACCTGGCTGGGGGTTGAGTTGACGCCCGGACGAAGAGCGCGGCCATCAGAAGACCGGAGCCGCGGCGTGCTAGTCTCCTCGCACGATGAGCGAGGCGGGCCGGCCACAACACGCGGCGTGGGCCTTCGCCGCCGCCGGGATCGCCATCGCGCTGATGCTCACCGGCGCCGCGCTCTACGTGTTCCGCTCCGTCCGCAGCCTTCCCACCGAGGTCGCCGAGAGCGGCCGCAAGGCGCTCTCGGAGCTGCGCGAGGTGGCGGCCGCGTTCCGCACCGGCAGCATCACCACGAGCTTCCGCGGCGACGCCACGTCGGTCACCGGCTCCACGCGGCTGCAGTTCGCCGAGCTGCGGCAGGACGAGGCATTCGAGCGCCGCGACGCCGCCGCCGTGCTGTGGGGCGCGCTCGCGCTGCCCGAAGTGGTGGTCGAGGCGCGCGCGCCGGTTGCGTACACGTACTACCTCGACCTCGACAAGGAGTGGCGCTTCAAGCTCGAGGACGGGACCGTCTCCGTGGTCGTCCCGGCGGTCGAGTGGAACCGGCCCGCGGTCGACGTTTCCCGGCTGCGCTTCTCGGTCCGCGAGGGCAGCGTGTTCCGCGACGAAGAGCTGGTGACGGATCGCCTGCGGGCCGAGCTGACGCCGCTGCTCGATCGGCGCGCACGACAGCACGTGCCCCTCGTCAGGGAGACCGGCCGGGGCAAGGTGGAGGCATTCGTCGAGACCTGGCTCGTCCAGCGCTTTGCAGACGGTAAGGAGTACCGCGCCCGCGTCGTGTTCTTGGACGAGCTCCCCGCCCCGACGCCGACGCCACCGGAGCTGCCCCGACCGCTGGGCTAGCGTCCGCCACGGAGACGATGGCCCACAGCGGTGGGGCGCGCAGGAGCCGCCACGGAGACGATGGCCCACGGCCAGGCAAGAGCCGGAGGCCAGGGGTAGCGGCCATGGCCACAGCCAGGGAACGATTGCTGTAGGCTTGTCGCTCGTGACGACCCTCCTCAGTCGGCTGGGACTCGAGCGGCGAGAGCAGCGCGCCTGGGCGCTCTACGACGTGGCCAACTCCGCGTGGATGACCACGATCATGACGGCCGTGTTCCCCCCGTTCTTCGTCGCGCTCGCGACCACCGCCGGCGTCGCCGACGCGGCCGCCCGCTCGCGATTCGCGTTCGCGACTGCGATCTCGGTGATCCTGGTCGGCCTGACCGGTCCGGTGATGGGCGCGATTGCCGACCTGCGCGCGAGCAAGAAGCGCTTCCTCGCCGCGTTCGTCGCGGTCGGCGTGGCCTCTTCCGCGGCGCTCTACTTCGCCACGTCCGAGCGCTGGGCGACAGCACTCACGGTATTCGTGATCGGCAATGTCGCGGTGACCTCGAGCCTCGCCTTCTACAACGCGCTCCTCCCGGCGGTGGCGCAGCCCCACGAGATCGACCGCGTCTCGATGGCGGGCTTCGGGCTCGGCTACCTGGGCGGCGGGCTGCTGCTCGCCGCCAACCTGGCGATGATCTCCGCGCCGGCGCGCTTCGGGATCCCGGACGAAGGCACCGCCGTGCGGCTGTCCTTCGTGAGCGTGGCCGTCTGGTGGGCGCTCTTCTCGCTGCCGCTGCTGCGCCGGGTGAAAGAGCCCGTGGCACGTCTCGAGCCGGGCGAGGACGCCTCCCGGGGACTGCTGCGCGTGGCGCTCGGGCGGCTCGGCGAGACGTTCCGCGAGCTGCGCCACCACAAGGACGCCGGCCTGCTGCTGCTCGCCTTCCTGGTCTACAACGACGCCGTCAACACCATCATCAGGATGGGCGTGATCTACGGCGGGGAGATCGGCATCCCGGTCCCGCAGATGACGGCGACGCTGGTGGTGATCCAGCTCGTGGGCGTGCCATTCGCGTTCGCTTTCGGCCTGCTAGCCGACCGCATCGGCGCCAAGCGCGTGATCCTGATCACGCTCGCCGTCTACTCGGGCATCTCGATCTACGCCTTCGCGCTACAGACCGCCACGCAGTTCCTGGTGATGGGGATCCTGGTCGGGACCGTGCAGGGCGCAGCCCAGGCGCTCGCGCGATCGCTCTTCGCCAGCATGATCCCGCAGCACAAGGCGGGCGAGATGTTCGGCTTCTTCGGGGTCTTCGACCGCTTCGGCGGGTCCATCGGCTCGATGCTCTTCGCCGCGACGCTCGCGACGCTCGGCACGAGCCGCCCCGCGATCCTGAGCCTGATCGTGTTCTTCGCGATCGGGGCGTACCTGCTCTCGCGGGTCGACGTCGAGCGCGGGCGCCTCTTGGCACGCGAGGCCGAGGCCGTGACCACGGGTCCGGGGGCGCAGCGGAGGCCGGTGGTAGACTAGCAGCGTCGCACCCTCCGCACGGGCCGCGACCCTGCATGACCGGGCTCCGCCCCACCTGGCGAATCGCACTGGCCGCGACGCTCGTCGTGTGCCTCGGCGGCTGCTCGATCCGCAGGACGGCCATCAACAAGATCGGCGACGCGCTCGCGAACACCGGTGCGAACTTCGCCGCGGACGACGACCCCGAGCTCATCGGCCAGGCCATTCCGTTCGGCCTGAAGACGATGGAAGGCCTGCTCGAGGAGTCCCCGAAGCACGAGGGTCTGCTGCTCGCTGCTTCGAGCGGCTTCGTCCAGTACGCCTACGGCTGGGTGCAGCTGGAAGCCGACCTCGTCGAGGCGAAGGACCTCGCGCGAGCGACCGAGCTCCGCGAGCGGGCGCGCAAGCTCTACCTGCGGGCTCGTGAGCACGGCCTGCGCGGCCTCGAGGTCGATGCCCCGGGGCTGCGAGCGGCGCTCCAAGGTGACCCGAGGGCCGCGCTCGCGAAGGCTCGGCGCGAGCACGTCCCGCTGCTGTACTGGACGGCCATGAGCTGGGCGGGTGCCTTGGCAATCAAGGTGAACGACTCGGAGTTGAGCGCGGACCAGGCCGTAATCGAGGCGCTGGCGCGGCGCGCGCTCGAGCTGGACGAGGGCTGGGGACTCGGCTCGATCCACGAGTTCTTCATCAGCTGGGAGTCGGCGCGCTCTTCGATCGGCGGTTCCGTGGAGCGCGCGCGATCGCACTTCGACCGGGCGCTCGCGCTCTCGAAGGGGCGACGCTCGTTCCCCTACCTGACGTTCGCCGAGAGCGTGAGCGTCGCGAAGCAGGACAAGGCGCAGTTTCGGGAGCTGCTCGACAAGGCCCTCGCGATCGACGTGAGCCGGGCCGACGATCAGCGCCTCGCCAACCTGCTCGCGCAGAAGCGCGCGCGCTTTCAGCTCGGGCGCGTGGACGAGCTGTTCATCGAGTAGCCGAAGGAGAACCGCAGACTCATGAGCGATCCGCGAACCACACCGGGGGCCGTGGCGCCACGGCTCCGAGTCGCCCTCGGTGCCGTGCTGACGAGCGTCCTCCTCTGGTCCCTCACGCCGGGCAGCGAAGCGCAGGCGCCCGTCCTGATTCGCATGGCGACGCTCGTTCCCGACGGCTCCTCCTGGCACCTGATCCTGAAGGAGACCGCGGACCGGTGGAAGCAGGCCTCGGGAGGGCGCGTGAGCGTGCGGCTGTTCCCTGGCGGGGTGGCGGGAGACGATCCCGACGTCGTCCGCAAGATGCGGCTCGGCACGCTCAACGCGGGGGTGCTCACCTCGGTGGGCGTCGCCGAGATCGACAAGGCGGTCTACGCGATCGGCATCCCGCTGATGTACGAATCGTACGACGAGGTCTACTTCGTCCACGAGAAGATGCGCCCGAAGCTCGAGGCGAGCCTCGAGGCCAAGGGCTTCGTCGCGCTCAACTGGGTCGACGGCGGCTGGGTGCACTTCTTCGCCAAGAAGCCGGTTGCGGTCCCCGACGACCTGCGCGCGCTCAAGCTGTTCTCCTGGGCGGGCGACGCCGAAGCGGTCGAAGTGTGGCGCTCGGTCGGCTTCAACCCGGTGCCGCTGCCCTCGACCGAGATCGCGACGGCGCTCCAGACCGGCCTGGTCGAGGCGCTCGGCTCGCCGCCGCAGGTGGCCGTGATCTCGCAGTTCTTCAACCATGCCACTTACATGACGGCGCTGCGCTGGCAGCTGCTGCAGGGCGCCACGATCATCAGCAAGGCGAGCTGGGAGAAGATCCCCGCCGAGCTGCGGCCGCAGCTGCTCGAGATCGCTCGCGAGGCGGGCGCACGGCTGCAGCAGGAGATCAAGGACGCCGAGGCCAAGGACATCGAGGCGATGAAGAAGCGCGGCTTGAGCGTGGTGCCCGTGAGCGCCGCGCAGAAGGCTCAGTGGCAGAAGCTGACCGAGAGCCTCTACCCCCGCATCCGCGGCAGGATCGTGCCGGCCGAGGCGTTCGACGAGGCGTTGCGCTACCGCGACGAGTACCGCCGGCAGCGGGGCGCGGCCGGCAAGTGAGCGGAGAGCCGGACCCGGGCGCGGCCGACGGCCGTCTCTCGGCCGAGCCCGCCTCGGCGGCCGGACGCCTCGTCCGGCGTACCGAGCACGCACTGCTGATCACGGCGCTCATGGCCGCGGCGTTCCTGCCGCTCGCCGACACGCTCGGCCGGCCGCTCGGCTTCCACGTCCCGGCCGGCGCCGACTACCTGCAGCAGGTGGTGCTTTGGCTCGCGTTCCTGGGCGGACTCGTCGCAGCGCGAGAGCGCCGGCACCTGACGCTCTCGACCGCGGAATTGTTCGGCGAGGGCACGCCCGTGAGGCGCGCGGGCCGCGTGCTCGCGGCCGCGGTCTCGGCCGCGACGGTGGCGATACTCACTTACGCCGCGGTCGGCCTCGTGCTGGCGAACCGCGAAGAGGGCCGCGTGCTCCTGGGCGGCACGCCGGTCTGGCTGCTCGAGCTTGTGATGCCGCTCGCGCTCGGCCTGATGGCGTTGCGCTTCGCGTGGGCGGCCTCGGTGCTTTGGCCCGGCCGCCTGGTGGCGCTCGCCGCGATCCCGGCCGTGTTCGCGCTCGGCCTCGCGCCCGACCGGCTCGCCTCGCTCGGCTGGCCGATGGCGGCGCTGATCCTGCTCGCGCTCGTGCTCGGCACGCCGGTGTTCGTGGCGATGGCCGCTCTGGCGCTCTTCTTCTTCTTCCGCGACGGCCTGCCCGTGACGGCGGTGACGGCCGAGGTCTATCGCCTGATCTCTTCGCCCACGCTGCCCGCGATCCCGCTGCTGACGGCTTGCGGCTACGTGCTCGCCGAGAGCCACGCGTCGCTGCGGCTGCTGCGCTTCTTCAAGTCGTTGCTGGGTTGGATGCCGGGCGGGCTCGCGGTGATCGTGATCGCGGTCTGCGCGCTCTTCACCACCTTCACGGGCGGATCGGGAATCACGGTAATCGCGATCGGCGGGCTGGTGCTCCCGATGCTGCGACACGACGGCTACCCGGAGGGCTTCTCGCTGGGCCTCGTCACCGCCGCCGGCAGCCTGGGACTGCTGTTCCCGCCCAGCCTGCCCGTGATCCTGTACAGCGTGGTCGCGGGCACCCGCGAGCACAACGTCCCGGCCGACCTGCTGTACCTCGCGGGGCTGCTGCCGGGGACGCTGATGATCGTAATGGTCGCGGCCTACGCGGTGCGCAAGGGCCTTTCACTCCGCATCCCGCGCCAGCCGTTCGTCCCGAAAGAAGTGGTGACGGCGACCTGGGCGGCCAAGTGGGAGCTCGCGATCCCGGTGTTCGTGGTCGGCCTGTTCCTGAGCGGCAAGGCCTCGATGGTGGAGACCGCCGCCGCCGCGCTCGTGTTCGCGATCGGGGTCGAGTGCTTCGTCACCCGCGACCTGCACGTGCTCCGGACGCTGCCCGCGGCGCTCGTCAAGTCGTGCGTGCTCGCGGGATCGGTGCTGATCCTGCTGAGCGTGGCGATGGGGATCACGAGCTACATCGTCGACGCGCAGATCCCCGACGCGCTCGTGAGCTGGGTCAAGGCCCACATCGAATCCCGCTTCGTGTTCCTGCTCGCGCTCAACGCGGTGCTGATCGTGGTGGGCTGCCTGGTCGACATCTTCTCCGCGATCGTGGTGCTGGCGCCGCTGGTCGTGCCGATGGCCGCGGCGTTCGGCGTGCACCCCGTCCACCTGGGCGTGATCTTCCTGTCGAACCTGGAGCTCGGCTATCTGACGCCGCCGGTGGGCCTGAACCTGTACCTGGCCGCCTCGCGCTTCGACAAGCCGCTCACCACCGTGGTGCGCACCGTGCTGCCGTTCCTGCTGATCCTGGCCGTCGCGGTGCTGCTGATCACCTACGTGCCCGCGATGTCGGTGGGCGTGCTCGAGGCCCTGGGCCGGTCCTGAGCAACGGGGTCAGGTCTCAAACTCGCGCACTGCCCGGAGGGGTCGGGTCTGGAACTCGCGCATCGCCTGCGCGGTACGCTGCAGGGAGGGGACCGGCCCCTGGTTTCAGCCGCCGCTCTTCGCGCGCGGCGAGGCGTTCTCGAGCACCGAGACGAAGCCGCGCGCCTGGGGCGGGATCGGGTAAGCACCTTCCTGGAGCAGCCGCTTCGAGTCGACCCGCTCGCCGTACAGGTTCTGGTTGCCGTCCTTGTCCTGCTTGACGACGGCGCCCTCGAGCGACAGGCCCGCGAAGAGGCCGCGCGTGCGCGAGTAGCTCAGGATCTCGGCCCGCAGCCGCAGGTCCGTGGCCGCCGAGCCGGTTCGGCCCAGCGGCCCTGCCGCGATCGCGGCGTCGGCGCCGAGCGTGAACTGCGAGCGCAGCAGGTAGTCGATTCCCTTCGGGTTCATCACCAGGAACACGTAGTCGGCGGCCTGGCCGCCGATCTGCAGCCCGAAGCTGCCGCCGCCGATCGAGATCATGAGCGGGGCGCCCCAGCTCCTCTCGCCTCGGCCCCGGCAGGTGACGGCGCCCTTGCCGTAGCGTCCGCCGAAGCCGAGCGCGAACTTCTTGGCGCTCGGGATCACCGCCACGCATTCCGCCTTGTCCAGCAGGTCGCGCGGGATGCTCTCCTCGCCCGAGAGCAGCTCCTCGAGCACCTCGCGGCAGGCCTCGAGGCGACGTCCTTCCTTCACCTGGGCCTGCGCCGAGCCGACGGTCCACGCCGAGGTGACGGCCAGGGCCCAGAGCGCCACGCGCCGGTTCATGCTCCTATGATGACAGAGCCGGCTCCGAACGGCGACGGCAAACCCGGGGTCGGACGGAGGCCGAGGCGTGGGGTCGGCTCAGGCTGTGCGCCTCTCCAGCGCCGCCACGCGTTCCTCAAGGCGCGTCAGGATGTCGGCCCTGCGCGTGAGCTCGCGGATGTCGGCAGTGTTCTGCTCGATGCCGACGCTGTTCTTCTGGATGTCGACGGTGTTCTTCTGGATGTCGACGGTATTCTGGTGGATCGCGACCGTGTTCTGCTGGATGCCGACGGTGTTCTGCTGCACGGCGAGCTTGAGCTCGCGGATTGTGTGCCTCCAGTTTATACCCCGAGAGGCCGTCCGCTGGCAGGTCTGCGGCAATGGGCGGATGACGCGTTCGCGGCTATTCTGTGGGCGACTGCGGTCGTGGAAGGTCCGTTCGTTTCGATCCCCACTGGAGGTGAACATGCGACGCGCTCTCGCACTCGCGGTCTTCGCCGCTCTTTCCGTGTCGCCAGCCGCCGCGCAAGAGAAGCCGGTGAGCGCGGCCTATTACTACAAGGTCCGCTGGGGCTTCCAGCAGGAGTTCGAGCGGCTGTTCTTCAAGAACCACTACCCGGTGCTGAAGGAGCAGATGGGTCCGGGAGGGCGCCTCAAGGCCGTGAGCGTCTATCGCCCGACCTACCACGGCGACGGCCGCGCCGACTGGACCTTCCTGGTCGTGATCACGTTTTCGAGCTGGAGCGTCATGGGCGGCCCGAGCCCCGACGAGGCGATCGCCAAGCGTCTCTACCCGGACCAGGAGACGTTCCGCAAGGAAGAGCAACGGCGCTTCGAGCTCCTTGACGCGCACTGGGACGTGCCCCTCGTCGAGGTCGAGCCGCCGAAGTAAGACAAGGCCTGGAGACTGCTGTGCGACGACCCGTCTGCCCGTAGCAGCGCGGGGCGGCCGCGGCGCAGCGGGCGCGAGAAGGCGCGTCACCTGCGACGGCGGCGGCGGCGCCAGGCCAACCAGATGGCGAACCCGATCACCACCAGCACCATCCACGGACGGCCCCCCAGCGTGCCGGATCCCGGCGGCGGATCGGGCGGCTGCAGCTCGGCGGGCACCGCCAGATCCCGTCCTTCCGCGATCTCGTCCTCCGTGAACCTCACGAGCGTGGGGCGGCCGTCGCCCCCCACCTCGATCGTCTTGAAGGGCCGCCAGGCCCGGCGCGTGAGCCCCTTGTAGACGCGGAACTCGCCCGCCTGCTCGCTCCCGATCAGCACGCGCACGACCAGCTCCGATGCCCCGAGCAGCGCCGGCGGCCCCGAGTAGTCGTGCACCCAGTAAAGGTAGCTTCCCTGAATCGGGTTCGAGAGCGTGATCGTCTCGGGCCCGCCCCAGTCGGTGTCGTCGACGTCCAGCTCGGCGGTGTGGCCGGAGCCGCCGTGCTGGCCGTTCCGGTAGAAGACGTGGCGGCCCGAGTCGCTGCACGCGCAGGCGAGGTGCGAGTCGGCGTCCCTGACCTGGTCGGACCGCGAGCCCCAGTTGAGGATGATGCGCACGTCGCGTGCCGCGGCCTCCGTGGCTTCGAGCATCCGCGACAGGCTGACGGTCACGAGCTGACCGTCCGCCAGGAGCTCGGTGGCCTCGCTCGTGTAGGGCACGTAGCCGTCGAGGCGATAGCTCACCTCGTAGGCGCCCGGCGCCAGGCGCGTCGCCCAGCGGCCGTGGGCGCCCGTCACGCCGGACGCGATCTCGCCACCCGCTCCGGGACGCGAGATGGTGACGACCACGCCGGGCAGCATGCGCCCTTTCACCTGCGCGTCGTTCAGCTCGAAGCGGACCTCCACGGCCTCGGCCGCCGGCGTCTGACCGCTGCCGGAACTCGCGCAGGCGAGGATCGCAAGCGAGACGACAGCTTCCTTCACCGCAACTCGCCCTCCTCGCGCGCGAGCGTCTCGACGACGCGTGGGGGCAACAGCCTCCAGTTCCCGTCAGGCTTCTCGGGCAGGCGCTGCTTGGCGCTCCAATAGTCGGCCATCAGGTCGCGGATCTCCCGGCCGCTGCGCCAGACGACCTTCGCGTCGCGGAACATCGAGTAGCCCGCCGAGCCCGCCGCCCGGTAGTTGTTGAGCGCGATCCGCAGCGGCTCGTCGTCCCGCAGCGGGGCGCCGCGATAGCGCAGGTTGAGGACGCGCTTCCCGACGGGCTGTGTCAGGTCGATCTCGTAGTCGACACCCTGAGCCATGTCGTAGTTGAAGCCAGGGACCGTGCGGTCGACGAGCGGGCCGCTGGCGCAGGACGGATCGGGGCAGGTCCTGAAGTAGCGCGTGGCATTCTCGAGCGCCTCGCGCACCATGCGGCCGTCGCCCTCGATCGCGTAGAGCTCGTTGTCGTAGAGGTAGAGCGCCGCGAGCTCGCGAAGCGTGATCGGACCGCGCGAGAACGTCAGCTGGGTCTGGAACAGCGACGTGAAGCTCACTTGCGCACCGGTGTAGTGCAGCTGCACTTCGTGGATCGCGTCGACGAGGGCATTGTCTTCGAAGCGGCCGCGGGCCGCCGACAGCGCGACGGCGGACTCGGCCACCGGCCGGTCGAGATAGCGTTCGGCGGCCTCGTGGTACGGCCTCGCGATCGCGAGGATCTTCGCGTCGGGCGGCATCTCGGGTGTCACGGTTAGCAGTCGGCTCGTGGCGCTTGTGAGCCGCCAGGGCCCGCCCGCCTCGCGCTCGAGCGCGAGGTCGACGCGCGCGACCTCCATCGCCCAGTTGCGCGGCTGCACTAGCAGCACCTTGCCCACGCGTCGACCCGGCTCGCGGCGATGGCTGTGGCCGTACACGACGGCCGTGAGCTGCGGGAACCGCTCGGCGATCTGCCACACCGGGTTCTCGCCCGGTAGCTCGTTGGGGCGCACGGCTCCGGTGTCCGGGTCGCGCCCGAGACCGCCGTGCACCGCCACCAAGATCACGTCCGGCTTCTCGGCTTCGAGCTCGGCGAGCGCGCGCCGCACGCCTTCCTCCGGAGTGAGCCAGGAGAGCCCGCGGACGTTCTCCGGCTTCTCCCACTGCGGGATCGCGGGGGTCGTGATCCCGATGACCGCAAGCTTCACCCCAGCGACCGTCTTGACCAGATGCGAGGCGAACGTGGGCAACGCGTCACTCGTCGCGGTGTTGGCCGACAGCCACGGAAAGCGCGCGCTGTCGCGCGCCGCGCCGAGGCTCTTCAGGCCGAAGTTGAACTCGTGATTGCCGACCACCATGGCGTCGTAGCCCATGTGGTTCATCGCGAGCATCATCGGCTCGGGCCCAGGTGACCGGCCCTCGCGCGTCTCCACCTGGTACACGCTCGTGAGGGGCGAGCCCTGGATCGTGTCGCCGCAGTCGACGAGCAGCGTGTGCGGCGTCTCGCGGCGGACCTGCTCGATCAGTGCCGCCGCCGCGGCCAGGCCGCGCGGGGCCGCTTGCCGCGTGAAGTAGTCGTACGGGTAGATGAAGCCGTGAGTGTCCGTCGTGGCGAGCACGGTCAGCGTGACGCGCTCCGCGCCCGCCGCGGGAGCCCGGGCCAGCAGAACGAGCAGGAGCGGTGCGAGCATGTTGCGCACGCGACGATAGCACTTTCGAGCGTCGGGGCGGTTCGCCTCGGTCAGCGGGGCGAGCGGCTGACGAAGTAAGCGCGGCGGCAGTGGACCTTGCCGCGCCTGTGACGCAGCCGGACGTCCAGCTCGTGCCGGCCCTCGCGGCGCGGATGCTCCGGCTCGAAGCGCAGGACGTAGCGCAGTCGCATCGCTTCGACGATCGCGCTGAAGGCATCGGCCAGGCGGGCGGGCGCGGCCGCAGGCCAGAACTGCCCGCCCGTCACCTCGGCCAGCCGCCTCAGCGTGCGCACGTGCGGCGACTCGCCGGGCGGGGGTTGCGCGCGCCCCGGGAAATGGGTCGGCGACTCGGGCGGCACGAAGCCCACGGTCTGGACGAGGACGTTCGACTCTTCGAGCACGCGCTGCAGCTCGTGAGCGTCGAGCCAGCTCAGGTTGTCTTCGCCGTCGGTGAAGAGCACGAGCAGCGGGCGGCCGGGGCCCGAGGCGAGCAGTGTCCCCGCGTAGAGCGCGTCCCGCAGCGCAGTCGAGCCGCCCGGAAGGATGCCCCGCAGGCCGCGCTCGACGCGCGCGAGCTCCCGTGTCGACGGCACGCGCACCGCGATCTCGTGGCCGAAGGTCACCAGGGCCGCCTCGTCGCCGGGGCGCAGGCCGCGCAGCAGCGTGAGCCCGGCCTGCTGGAGGTGGGCGAGCTTCTCGCCGTCGACGCTGCCACTCGCGTCGAGAACCAGGAACGCGGAGCGGAAGCGATTCGACCGCCACCAGCTCCACGTCGCGGCGCCGGCCGTTGTCGCGCAGCTTGAAGTCCGCTTGCGTGAGGCCCGTCACGGGCCGTCCCGCGTCGGTCACGAAGACGTCCACGTACACGGCCTCGACGCCGACGCTGAAGGTCGGGGCCTGCGAAGCCGCCTGCGCGACCGCGGCGAGGAGCAGGGTTGCAAGGCCACACGTCACGACGAGGCCTCCCGGCGCAGCGTCTCGAGCCGCTCCTCGGCACCCACCGCCGATCCCCACGGGTACTGCCAGAACGGGTCGCGCTCCCGCCGGTCGCCCGTCCGCTCGAGCGCCGCCTCCACTTCGCGGCGGGCGCCCGTCGGATCTCCGCGCCGCCAGAGCACGTGGCTCAGCGCGAGCCGTGCCGACTGGCAGCGTGTGTGGAGCGCGAGAGCGGCCTCGTAGGAGCGAGCCGCGTCGTCTAGGCGGTCCGCATCCTCGTGAAGACGGCCAAGGAAGAGGTGCGCCAGGAAGACGGTATCGCGCGCCCTCGATCGCGCGAGCACCTCCGCCAGCGCCACGCGGGCCTCGGCCGGCTTGCCCAGCCTCCAGGCGACACGGCCGAGCCGCAGCCGGGCCTCCAGCAGCGACGGATCGGCGGCGACTGCGTCCCGCAACACTCGATGCGCTCGCTGCAGGTGCTCGCGCACTTCGAGGAGACGGGCCAGGTTGAGCTGGGTCTGCCTCGCGTTCGGATCCACGAGGCCTTCGGGCCAGCGGGGCGTGGCCTCGGCGCCGATCGTTTCCTCGATTGCGCCGAGCGCGAGGAGCAGCTCTGCCGAGCTCGGGAACGCCTCGATCCCGCGTTCCGCCCAGTCGAGCGCCTCCCCCCAGCGGTTCTCCCCCTGGACGACACCGGCCACAGCTTCGTACCAGCGCCGCGCGAACGCATGTCGCGCGGGATCGTCCTTCATCAACGTCGCGATCGCGACGGCTGCCGACTCGTGTGACCGGGCAGAGGTCCGGCCGCGACCCGTCGACAGTGAGCAGTCTGTGTGAAGCATCAAGGCAGCCGGCACCGGCGCCTGCTGCCACGCGACGGACTCCGCGCAGGGAGCGCAGACACGCGCCCGCTTCCACAGCGATCGGAGCGCCTCGACCTGCTCCCGCAGCTCCCGCTCCGAAAGCGCGGCCGCGGCGGCGACCGCGCCGTCGCGATCGCCGGAGACGTAACGGCGGAGGGCGGCTTCGTAAGGCGGCGAGAGGACGGCCGGCTGAGCCGGGCAAGGGACAGGAAGCGCCAGCAGCAGCGCGACGCCCGGCGTCACGTATCGCGGCCCCACGGCCGCGAGCTTATCAGCGGGCGATTTCGGGCGGGCGCTGGTTCCGATTGCGCGCCGCCGAAAGCGTGCTTCGGCGCCGGAACACCGCCGCCCCTGTCGAACAGCCGACGACTCCATGAAGGCCCGTCCTCAGCGCACCGGCTTTCCCTTCGGGTTCTGGCCCGGCGCGAGAAACGTCTTGACGAGGTCGCCTTCCCCGCAGACCGTCATGCCCGAAAGGCGCTTGTACCAGGGCCCGTCGGGCACCTCCGGCTCGGTGTCGAGCCAGCGGGCCAGGAGTTCGAGACCCCGCGCGTCGATCTGCCGCTGCTGGATGCGCTCGAGCAGGTGCCGAAACAACGCCGGGGGCAGGTCCTTACGCCGGACTTGGGGCATCGCGCTTCAGATGCCGTAGAAACCGCGCGTCAGTCGCTCGCGAAGCCCTGCGGCCTCGGCGGGGTCGGTCGCCTTCGCGAGGCGCTTCGCGAGCGCGCCGAGCTCCTCGGGGCTGAGCTTGTGGCCCTGGCCCTCGAGCGCCGCGAGCTCCGCCGTCTCGAGCGTGACCTCTTCACCCGTGGGCTTGCGGGCGACGACCCGGGCCCCTGTGATGGCCTGGCGCACGAACCAGTGGTAGACGGCGATCGCGTTCTTCACGACCTCGGTGCGCTTGCTGCGGGTGAGCTGCGCCATCTGATCGACGAGTGCCTTCTCGGTCTCGGTCAGTACGGGCTGGACTCTGGCCATGAGCGAATTCCCTCTGATTCTGCTCCAGTATAGCTCATAAATGCTCACATCGGTTCGCCGGCCGCGAGGTTGACACCAGCCGCTCGCGGGCCATAGTGTCGGCGCCGCGTGACCCGCCTCGAGAGACGCCTGGGGCTTTTCGACGCCACCATGATCGTGTCGGGCTCGATGATCGGCTCGGGCATCTTCATCGTGTCCGCGGAGGCGGCCCGCCAGGTGCCGTCACCCCTCGCGTTGCTCCTCGTCTGGGCGCTGACCTTCGCGATCACGCTGGCGGGAGCGTGGAGCTACGGCCGGCTGGCCATGGCCTTCCCGAAGGCGGGCGGCCAGTACGTATACCTGCGCGAGGCCTGGGGCGATCTGGGTGGCTTCCTCTACGGCTGGGCCGTTCTGCTCGTGATCCAGACCGGGACCATCGCCGCAGTCGCGGTCGCGTTCGGCAAGTACCTGGGCGTGCTCGTGCCGGCGGTCCATGCCGAGCCGTGGCTGCATCTGGGCTTCCTGCGGCTGTCGCCCGTCGAGCTCGTCGGCGTGGCGCTGATCGCCCTCGTCACCTGGTGGAACACCACCAGCGTCCGGCGCGGCGCCGTGGTGCAGAACGTGTTCACGGTGGCCAAGGCGCTGGCCCTCGCCGCCCTGATCCTCGCGTGCCTGCTCCTGGGCCACCGGCTCTTCACGGCGGATTTCCAATGGGGGTTCGATCCTGCCCGGCTGCCTCTCAAGGCACCCTTGTTGTGGGCCTTCGCGGTGGCAGCCGTCCAGCCCCTGTTTGCGGCGGACGCCTGGAACAACGTCACTTTCCTCTCCGAAGAGGTGCGCGAGCCCGAGCGCAACGTTCCGCGGGCGTTGCTCCTGGGAACGGGCCTCGTCTGCACGCTCTACTTCCTGACCAACGTCGGCTACCTGAACGCGCTCCCGGTGGCGGGCATCGGCGAGGCCCCCCAGGATCGCGTGGCCACGGCCGCGGTCGAGGCCATCGCGCCGGGCGGCCCCGCGGCCCGGCTCATGGCGGGGATCATCCTCGTCTCGGGCTTCGGTTGCCTGAACGGGCTCGTCCTCGCGGGCGCGCGCGTCCTCTACGCGATGTCGCGGGACGGTCTTTTTCTGGCGCCCTTCGCCCGGCTCAACCCCCAGGGGATCCCGGCTGCCGCGCTCGTGGCGCAGGGAGCCTGGGCCTCGGCCCTCGCGGTCTCTGGAAAGTACGGGGACCTCCTCGACTTCCTGATGATCGCCGTGCTGGCCTTCTACGTGATGACCATCGTCGGGCGCATCCGACTCGCGCGGCGAAGGCCCGAGCTGCGGCCGCAGGGGCTCGCGGATCGCCTGGTGCCCCTGCTCTACGTCGCCCTCGTCCTGTACGTCTGCGCCGGCCTGACGCTGGTGAAGCCGGCCTACCCGCTCTGGTCACTGCTGATCGTCCTCACCGGGATCCCGGCCTACTTCGCCCTGCGGCGTCGCGCGGACGTCGGCCGCCCGCGCGCGGAATAGGCACAGCCCCCCAAACCCCCTGGCTGGCTAACGGCGCTTCTTGGTCGGCACCCGCGACAGCTCGTCGTAGAGGTAGACGGCTGAGCGCATCGATTTCACGAAGTCGCCGAGGTGCAGGCTCTCGTTCTCGGAGTGCGCGTTGCAGAGGGGGTCCTCGACGCCCATCAGCAGGCACGGCGCGCCGCCCAGCAGGTCCGCGAACGGGCCGACGAAGCCGATCGTGCCGCCGGCACCGATCATCGCCGTCTCCTTCCCGTAGCCGGCCTTGAGCGCGCGCCGCCCGGCCTCGAACGCGGGCCCCTCGGGGTCGGTCGCCCACCACGGCGTCGTACCCACGAGCTTGGCCGTGACCTTCGCGCCGAAGGGCGGCTTGGCCGACAGCTTCTTCACGAGCGCCTGGCCCGCCGCCTTCGGGTTCATGTTCGGCACGGTGCGCAGCGAGAGCCGGGCCCGCACGCTGTCGATGATCTGGTTGGAGGAGCCCTTGATCGGCCGCGCCTCGAAGGCGATCACGGTGAGCGAGGGTCGCGTCCAGAGCTTCTCGTAGACCGAGAAGCCCTTCTCGCCGGTGAGCTTCATGCCCTTCATCAGCCCGGCCTCGCGCTTGAACGTGGCCTCGCTGAACGGCAGCTTACGGATGCGCGCGAGTTGGGTCTTCCCCGTCTTCGCCACCTGGCCGTAGAGCCCCGGCACGTCCAGCCGCCCGTCCTTGCCCTGAAGCCCCGCGATGATCCGGCAGGCCACCTGCACCGGGTCGGGCACGGGGCCGCCCCACATGCCGCTGTGGACCGGCCGCTCGAGACACTGGACCTCGAGGTCGATCGTGCAAATGCCACGCAGCTGGTACGTGAGCGCCGGGATCCCCGTGTCGAAGTTCGCAGTGTCCGAGAGCACGATGAAGTCGGCGTCGAGCCGGTCGCGGTAAGCCTTCAGGAAGCGGCCGAGATTCTCGGAGCCGATCTCCTCCTCGCCCTCGATCACGAAGCGCACGTTCACCGGCAGCTCGCCCCCGGACTTGAGGTAGGAGGCGACGGCGGCGATGTGGGTCATGCAGCCGGCCTTGTCGTCGGCGGTGCCGCGACCGAAGAGACGCCCGCCCCGCACGACCGGCTCGTAGGGCGGCGACAGCCACTTCTCGGGTCGGCCCTCGGGCTGCACGTCGTGGTGGCCATACAAGAGGAGGGTGGGCGCGCCGGGCTTCCTGAGCCAATCGCCGTAGACGTACGGGTGCACGCCCTCGATCTCGAGGATCTCGACGTGCTCGACGCCGGCGCGGCGCATCACGTCGGCCATCGCCTCGGCGGAGCGCCGCAGCGCCGGGTTGGGCGCGGGCTCGGCCGAGACGCCCGGGATTCGCGAGAGCGTGACGAGCTGGTCCTGGAACGTGTCAAGGTGGGCGTCGAGATAAGCGAGGGCGGCCTTCACGCGGCCGTTGGGCTGAATCACGGAGATCCTCCTGCCTGAATCATCTTGGGTGAGCGAGAGTCAGAGACGACGCGACGCGCGAGTTTAGCGCAGTCCGGAAACCGATGACAGCAAGCGGCCGCACGGCCGCACGGGCGGCCGGGCCCCGCAAAGGCTGCATGGTAGGATCGTCGCGACCGGATGGAGCTCAGCCAGGTCGGCAAGTACACCATCGTCGAGAAGATCGGCGCGGGCGCCATGGGCGAGGTCTTCCGGGCCCACGACCCCGTGCTCGGTCGCGACGTCGCGATCAAGGTCGTGCTCGGCAAGCTGAGCGAGGACGCGGGCGCTCGCGAGCGTTTCCAGCGCGAGGCGCGCGCCGCGGCCCAGCTCAACCACCCCAACATCATCACCGTCTACGATTTCGGCGAGGAGCGCGGCATGGCCTACATGGCCATGGAGCTGCTCGAGGGCCACGACCTGCGCGAGCTGCTCGCCGCGGGGAAGCTCCGGGCACTCGAAGACAAGCTCGCGATGATGGAGCAGATCCTCGACGGGCTCGCGTTCGCGCACGCCAAGGGCGTGATGCACCGCGATCTCAAGCCCGGCAACGTCCACGTGCTGCCCAACGGCCAGATCAAGATCATGGACTTCGGCCTGGCGCGGCGCGCGCAGGACGCGGCGGCGAGCGGCGTCGTGATGGGGACGCCCTACTACATGGCCCCCGAGCAGGCGGAGGGCGAGCGCGCCACCGCGCGCTCCGACATCTTCTCGCTCGGCGCGATGTTCTACGAGATGCTGGCCGGGCGCCGGCCGTTCACCGGGGGGACGATCCCGGCGGTGCTGTTCGCGGTGGTCCACCGCGACCCGGAACCGCTCGGCAAGGTGACCTCCGAGTTGCCGACCGGCATCGTCGCGATGGTGATGCGCTCGCTCGCCAAGGACCCGCAGGCACGCCACGCCGACGCGAGCGAGATGTTGAAGGCGCTGCGCGTGGCGTGGGCCGGAGGCGAGCTGGCCGCCGAGGAGGCCGCGTTCGCCGCCGACGACCCGACGCCGGCGCGCGCGCTCGGCGAGCCGCTGTCGGCGCTCGCCGACACGACCGCCGAGATGCGCGCCGAGCTTGCCGAGATCGAGCAGTACCTCGCCGACCGCGTGCCTCCGCTCATGGTGACGGACTCGGTGGCCGCGTTTCTGGCAACGCCTGTGCGCGCGGCGGCGGCGGAGATCCGCGCGTGGGCCGACAAGCGGCAGGCGGCCCAGCCGGACCTGCCGCTCGTGGACGTGCTGTACCACGCATTGCACAAGCTGAGCGTGATCGGAGAGCTGGCGCTCGCGGACAACGAGAAGCTGCTCCCGTTCCTGCGCTCGGTGGGCGCGACGCTCGCCGCGGCCTGCCCCCCCGGCACCGAGCGCGACCGCTTCCGCCTCGCGCTGTCACGGCTGGGCGAGGCCGAAATGGTGGGGACCGGCCCGCGCACGCGCACGGCGGAGCCCCCGGCCTCCGCCCCGCCCCTCGTGGCCAGCACTCCGGGCCTGAAGCGCCTGTCCATCCTCGAGCAGCGCCTGCGGCGCGAGGGCGTCGTGCCGGGGCCGGCGGCTGAGACCGCGCGGCGGCGCGTGGCCTCGCAGGCGATCGCGGCTGCGGCCACCGAGGCGGCGAACGAGGAGGACCTGGAGAACCACCTGCGCCGGCTGCGGGAGGTGGGCGTCGCCTCGGGCGCGGAGCACGTGTTCCGCAGCCTCGGCCAGGAGCTCGGCGACTGGGCGGTGCCGAAGGACCTGGCCGCCGACACCGCCGAGCTCGGCCCCCCCACCGAGGTCCGCGCGATGAAGCAGATCGTCGCGCTGCCGGAGGACCCGGTCGAGGTGGCACGCCGCTACCGCCATCTCGTGAGCGCCGCGACCGAGCAGTTCAACGAGGGCAACCTCGGCCGCGCGGTGCAGATGTTCGATCTCGCGAGGAAGCTCGCCTCGGAGAAGCAGATCGAGGCCGGCTTCATGGAGCAGATCCTGAAGAAGGGCCACGAGGCGCTCGACCCGGCGCGGCTGCGCCAGTACATGGATCGGCCCGAGCGCCTGCCGCAGCTCCACGAGGTGCTGGCGTTCTTCGAACAGGCGCTCTCCGCGGAGATGCTCATGGCCCAGCTCGAGACCGAGGACCGGCGCGACAAGCGCCGCCTGCTGCTCGACCTGCTGGTCGTCCACGGGGACAGCGCGCGGGCGCTCGCGCGCGCGAAGCTCGAAGCTGCGGCCGGGGCTCCCGCCAACGACTTCGCGCGCCGCAACTGGATCTACCTGCTGCGCCACATCCCCCGGCCCGCCGAAGGCCCGGTCGAGGCCGAGGTCGAGGCGGTCGCCCGCTGCGCGGCCCCCGGCCAGCCTGCCTTTCTCGTCAAGGAGGCGCTCACGTACCTGGGGCAGACCCGCCACGCGCGAGTCGCGGAAGCGCTCATCGCCCTGCTCGCCGCCTGGGAGGCGCAGCTCGCGCGGCCCGAGCTCGACGACGCGGCCGCCGAGGAGGCTGCGGCGACGCTGGACCGCGTCGCCAACGCGCTCGCGCGGCAGGGCGGCCCGAGAGGCTGGCGCGCGCTCGTCCGGCACGGGCTTGCGCGGCGCGAGGAGCTCGGGAACACGACCGCGCGCCTCGCCGAGCTCGGCTCGCAGGACCTCTCAGGAAGCCAGGACGTCGTGGCGACGCTCACGGCGCTGGTGCGCGATGGACTCCCGAAGGGCGTGCTGAGCCGCTTCGTGTCCCGCCAGGGGCACGACCTGCCCGCGCTCGTGGCCGCGCTCGCCGGCACCCGGACGCCGGAGGTGCGCGCACTGCTCGCGGAGGTGAGCGAGCGGCTGGCGTCGCACGAGGCCGGACGGGCGGCGGCGGCGGCGCTCGAGGTGTCCCAGACCGCGTCGGGCCCGCCGCAGCCGGCGGCGGGCCAGTCCGGCGAGCTCGACGGCTACAGTCTCCCGGCGCTCCTGCACCGCCTGGCCCAGAGCCGGGCGAGCGGCACCCTGAGCCTGCTGCCGCGCGAGGGCGGCGGCGCGCCCGCGACGCTCGGCTTCGCCGAGGGCCGCCTCACGAGCGCGCGCCTCGCGCACCGCGCGGGCGCTGACGCGCTCTACCAGCTCTTCGAGCGGCCATTCCCGGGCGAGTTCGCGTTCGACGCGGCAGAGACGCCCGCGGCGAGCGAGCCGGAGCTGCCGGAGCTCGCTTCGCTGGTGCGCGAGGGCGTACGTCGCTCGCGCCAGCTCGCGGCCACGAGCGCGGTCGTGCCGGAGGACGCGCCGCTCGAGGCGACCGGCGAGGCGCCCGGGACGGTGGCGGACGAGGCCGAGTACGACCTGATCGTGGCGATCTGGCAGAAGGCGTGCAGCCGTGTGACACCACGCCAGATGGAGGCGGAGCTGCCGGCCGACGCCTTCCGCATCCTGCGCCCGCTCGCCCAGTGGCTCGAGCAGGGGGCGCTGCGGATCAGCGCCCCGCCCGCTCCAGGCACATGAGCGTCATGTCGTCGCGCGGGGCCGCGTTGCCGCAGTGCTCGAGCACCTCTTTGATCACGCCGTCGATCAGGTGGCGGCCGGGCTCGTCGCGGTTCGCCTGCAGCCACGCTCCGAGGCGAGCGTCGCCGTACTCGCGATCGCCCGCGTCTTCGGCCTCCGTGATGCCGTCGGTATAGAGCACCAGCCGGTCGCCGGGGTCGAGCTCCAGGGTCATCTCCTTGAACTCGGTGTCGGTCGTGATCCCGAGCGCCATCGCGGTGGCGGCGAGCCGCGCCGGCTTTTGCCCCGCGGCGAGCAGGAACGGCGGGTTGTGGCCGGCGTTCACGTAGCGCAGCTGGCCCGTCTGGGTGTCGAGCTCGGCGTAGACGAGCGTGATCAGCCGGTTCGACGGGATGTTCGCGCACAGGTGGGCGTTGAGCTTGGCCACGAGCTCCTCGCCGCGCAGACCCGCGGAGACGAGCGTGCGCAGGCTGCCCTGCAAGAGCGCCATCAGGAGCGCGGCCGGCATCCCCTTGCCCGCCACGTCCCCCACGGCTACTGCGAGGCCGCCCGACCCGAGCTCGATCACGTCGAAGTAGTCGCCACCCACCGTGTTGGCGGGTCGCATCGCGGTCGCGATCCGCACGCCGCCCTTGTCGTAGGGCTCGAACGGCAGCAGCCCGAACTGGATCTGGCGCGCGATCTCTAGGTCGCCCTTGAGCGAGAGCTTGTCGCGCAGCTCCAGCACCAGCAGCAGCGCGAACAGCGTCGCGGCCACGAGCAGCCAGCTGTGGCCGCGGAACAGCGGGTCGATCGAGAACGGGCCCTGGGCGACCAGGTAGAGCGCGAAGGCGAACCAGCCGAGGCCGAGCGCGATCATCGACGCCGCGAACAGCACGCGCCGCCACGGGCTCAGGCGGTAGGCCACGGCCAGGAAGAAGCGGACGAGCGAGCGCGGCTTTCGCCGCCACCAGGGCAGGCCAGAGAGGTCGGTCGTGTCCACCTCGCGCGTCAGGAAGCGGAACGTCTCGCTGACCTCGTGCTGCAGCAGCCGGCTGAGGTCGGCGTGCGTCACGTCGCGCGTGAACAGCTCGTGCAGCGAGCGCCAGTACTCCTCGCGGAGCGCCGGCCCCGCCGCGGGACGCGAGCGCGACCCGCCGATGCGGGCGGCCAGGTCCTCGAAGCGCTCGCGCGAGCTCCCGGCGAGAGGCGAGAGATCCGGGAACGGCCTGCGGCTCATGGCAGCAGCAGCGACTTGCGCACGGCGCGGCCCGACAGCTCCTGCAGGCGCGCGCGCTCGGCCTCGGGCAGCGCGTGGACGCCGGCGCGGACCGCGTCGCGCAGCGCCTGGGCGTCGGCGCCGGCAATCTTGCGCCCGGCCTTCACCTCGTTCAGCAGGCCCGCCAGGCGCTCGCGTTCCTCCTCCGGCACCGGCGCCCAGATCAACTGGTAGATCGCGCGCATCTCGTTCGCCTCGGCGGTCCCGAGCGCGTCGAGACCCTTGCTCACCGCGCGCAACGCGGCGGACGGCACGTCCTCGAGCCCCCGCTCTTCGCTCATGCGCTCCGCAACCAGGAGACGCAGCGCGTCCCTGGAAAGTTCCGGCACGTCCACCGCCAGGCGCTCGACCGCCTCCTCCACGCGCGTGGCGACGGCCCCGGAGGGCGTCGTTCCGCGGCCGAGCGCCTCGAGCTCGGCCAGGAAGCGGTCGCCCGTCGCCTCGCCAGCCCAGGCCTCCAGCGAGAACAGGTTGTAGCCGTCGGCCCACGCCACGGTCGCGCCCTGCATGGGCACGAGGTCGTCCTCCCAGGTCGTGCGGACCATGCGGCCGCGGCCCCGGCCGAGCTGGACGTCGCTCGTAGCACCCTCCTTCTGCGAGGGCTGCCGCGACAGCCGCTGCTGCAGGACCTCGCTGAGGTGGGCGTCGAGGTCGTCCATCATGGCGGGCCGCACGGCCACCGACACGGCGCCGAACACGCCGGCCGCGGGCTGGGCCAGGGCGAGCCGCGCTCCCGGCCGCACCACGTAGGGGTTCTCGTTGCGGAGCGCGAGCCAGCCGGCGGGCAGCTCGACCGCGAGGCCGGTCGCCGGGTCGACGACGCGGCGGTCGGCGAGAGCGTAGCGCCTGACCTCGGCGATCGCACGGCGGTGTGCGAGGAACGGCCGCAGCACCGCGAACATCCCGGCCACGAGCAAAGCCACGAGCGCGAGGCCGCCTCCCGCGAGCAGCAGGCGGCGGCGATTGGCTAAGAACGCCGAGGCGGCGCTCGCCCCTCGCTGGGGCGGCTCCGCGGACGGCGCCTTGCCGTCGAAGGCCGGCATGCGCATCGAGGGGCGCGTCTGGGGGTCGTCGTGCTGCGGCGCGGCGGGTGCGGTGGGCCGCGCCGCGGGAGCCGCGGCGGGCTGCGGCTTCGGGGCGGGGGCCGCCGCCGGCTTGGGGACGGCTGCGGCAGGCTTGGGCGTCGGGGCCGGTTTGGATGCCGCCACGGGCGCGGCCTTCGCCGCGGGGGCTTCGGCCGAAGCTGCCGCTTTGGCCACGCCCTCGAGCGCCTGCGCGAGGCTCATCCAGTCGGGCGCGCCCTCGGGCCAGACGAGCGTGTCCTCGGGCAGGCGGCCGTCACGATTCCACGCTTCGAGCGTCGCCCGGTCGATCGGACCGTACTGCGTCCCGTCCGGCAGGTGCAGCAGGAACTGCTGGAGCATGGTCAGTACACCCTGGTCAGTACACCCTGGTCAGTACACCCAGACGAGCTCTTCGCGCAGCAGCGTGACGCCGCCGCGCACCGGAGACAGCGCCAGCTCCTCGAAGCGCGCGGGGTCGATCTCGGTCGCCTCCGCGAGCTTCCGCTCGAGCGCCAGAACCTCGCTGCGGAGCGCCTCGAGCCGTGCTTCTGCCGTGTCTTCCATGCGGTTCTTGGTGAGGACCGAGGAGACGCCCGTCACCGAGCGCTTCTTCCCGAGCAGCAAGCCGACGTTCTTGAGCACCGCCGAGCCCACGGCAAGCCACTTCTCCTGGCGCCGTCCGGCGACTTCCTGCTCGCGCGTGGCGAGGTCGTGGCGCTTCTTCGCGAGCTTCTCCGCGAGCGTACGGGCCGTGGCGCCGCCGCCCGCCGTCGCGAGCCGCGCGGCGAACTCCTGGCGCGCCTCGCCGGGGCGCGACGTCTCGCCCGTGACCGGATCGCGCAAGGCGGTGAGCGTCAGCTTGTCGGGAAGTCGCGCCTTGAGCGCCCGCTCGAGCTCCTTCGCTCCGCCGTCGTCGAGCCAGCCGGGCAGCTCGCCGTAGCGAAGCCCGGCGGGCGCCGCTTCCGCCAGAGCCTTCTCGTCGACCGCGAGCGGCTCGGCCTCGAGCGCTTCGAGCGCGCTCGCGCCCGCGAGCGGCCACGCCCGCACCTCCACCGACTCGTCGCTGCCCTTGTAGCGCGCGGCGTACTTGACGAGCACGTGCGCCTCGGCGATTCGGCCGCCGTGGCGCGAAAAAAAGAGCTGCCGGAACGGCGCCGGCAGCACGGGCGGCCCCGCGCTCTCTTCTTTCTTCTGCGTCGGCGCGGCGCTGTCGGCCGCGGCAGGAGCCCGGCCCTTCATGAGCCCGGAGATCTCCTCGCGTGTCAACGGCCCGCGCAGGTACGACATCGCCCAGCGCGACTCCACCAGCTCCGGCCGCTTGCGGTGAACATCGTGGAGCAGGAAAACCCGCTTCCTGGTGGCGCCGAGGAGCTTGTCCGCCGCGGCCCCCTCGAGGCCGGCGCCCGCGAGGCCGCCCGCGAGCCGCTCGCGATCCTGCTGGGTCTGCAACGTCCCCACGAGCCACGTGCCCATGTTCGCGAGGCCCTTGTAGTCGAGGTCGACGGGGTTCTGTGTGGCGAGCACCACGCCCACGCCCTGTGCGCGGGCCTGCTTGAGCAGCGTGAGCAGCGGCCGCTTGGTGGGCGGGTTCGCGGGGTGCGGCGGGAAGTAGCCGAACACCTCGTCCATGTACACGAGCGCGCGCAGCGCGGTCGTGCCGCCCTGACGGCGCATCCAGGTCTTCACCTTGTCGAGCAAGAGCGCCGTGACGAACAGCCGCTCGGCGTCGCCGAGGTGTGCCGTCGAGACGATCGACAGGCGCGGCCGCGATCCGCCCTCGCCCAGCATCCGGCCGACGTCGAGCGGCTCGCCCTTGCGCCAGGCCTCGAAAGACGGCGAGGCGAGCAGCGTGTTGAGCGACGTCATCAGCTTCTGCCGATCCTTGCGCGGGAAGGCCGTCTCGAGCGGGAGCGCGCCGATCTTTTCGAAGGGCGGATCGGAGGTCGCGCCGATCAGCGTCTCGAGGCTGAAGCTCTTTCCGGCGCGCCAGCCGTGCTCGATCAGGCTCGCGAGGAACACCGCCGGCGGCGACTGCAGCGGGTCGGCGTCGAGCTTCACGAGCGTCAGCAGCCCCGAGACGATCGACTGGATCTCGTCGCGCAGGTCCTCCTCGGCCGTGTCGAAGGAGCCCTGGGGCGCCTCGAGCGACTGCAGCACGTTGAGCGGCACGCCGGCGCTCGAGCCCGGCGTGAAGACCACGGCGTCGTGGCTCTTCTTGAGGGCGGCGATCTCGGCCGCGCCCAGCTCCCACTCGGCGAGCCCCTTCTTCCAGGCGGCGGCGGCATCCGTGGCCGCGGTCTTCACGTCCTTGCCGTCGCGGCGCGCGGCACCTGCGTCGATCCAGGGCTCGAAGGCCGTGGGCTCCAGCGTCTCGAACAGCAGCAGCAGGTTGGCCAGGTCGCCCTTCGGGTCGATCGCGATCACCGGGACGCCCTGCCGCAGCAGCTCCTCGAGGATGACGATCGCGAGCCCGGTCTTGCCCGACCCGGTCATCCCGACGATCAGCCCGTGGGTCAAGAGGTCGGCGGGATCGAGCTCGACGGGTGAACCAGACTTGCTGCTCTCCGGATCGACCTGCCGCCCGATGTACAGCCCCTTGGCCATGGGGTTGCAGTATATCCGGGCTCACGGCCAGCGGTGGCCCGCTGCTATGATGGTTTCGTGAAGTCGAACTACTACTGGAAGGCCGTCGATTCGTTCAAGCGGCAGCTCCGCGAGGCGATCCCGGTCGCGGAGCTCAGGGCCCTCCATGCCCGCAGCGGACCACGCCATCTCGCCTACGCCGCGCGCCAGTTTGCGCTCATCGGCGCCTGCGGCTACGCCCTCTGGCACCTGACCAACCCGTGGCTATGGCTGCCGTTCGCCGTCCTGCAGGGTTTCACCTTCTTCAACATGACGACGCTCTTGCACGAGGTCGTCCACAGCTCCGTGTTCGACCGAAGGCGCGACGGCTGGAACCGCGCGCTCGGCCTCGCCTACGCGATCACCAGCGGCATCTCGGCGAGCCAGTTCACGCGCTGGCACCTCGACCATCACGACAATCTCGGCTCGTGGGAGGACGACCCCAAGCGCCACTGGCTCTCGCCGAAGCGCAACGCGCGCTGGTTCAAGCTGCTCTACTGCACCCCGGTGCTGATCCCGCTCTACTTCCGGGCCGCGGCGAGCGAAGCGAACTGCTACCCGAAGCCGCTGCGGCGGACGATCGCGCTCGAGCGCGTCACGACGGTGCTCGTCCAGCTGAGTGCCGCCGTAGCGCTCGGCCACTTCGGTGGCTGGGGCGTGCTGCTACGGGTGTGGGCGATCCCCTACTTGCTGGTGTTCCCGGTGGCGTTCACGCTGAACCGTCTCGGCCAGCACTACGACATCGACCCCACGCACCCGCTGAAGTGGTCGACCGTGATGGCGCCGAGCCGGCTCTGGGACTTCCTGTTCGTCTACTCGAACTACCACGCGGAGCACCACTACTTCCCGAGCGTTCCGTTCTACAACCTCCGCGCGCTGCACCTGCGGCTGCGGCCGCTCTACGCGCAGCTCGGCCTCAAGACCCACAGCTACCGCGAGATCGTCTGGGAGTGGTTCGTGAAGAACCGCGCGCCCCACAGCGACTGGGACCAGACGGACCAGCCGGCCGGCCCAAGAGCCACGCCGCACCCCGCCGCCTGAGCGCGGTGCTAGTATCCCGGTGATGTTCGGGCTGGCGCTCGCCCTCGCCGCCGCCGCGCACGACCCCGGCGCGTTGTGGCTCACGCGCGTGCTCGGCCAGACCGTGACGGCCGAGTGCCGCGCCGAGCTGACGCCGGACCGCGCCGTGATCCAGGGCGGGATCGGCGCCAGCAGCCTGAAGCCCGTCGCCGCTGCCGCGGAGCTCGAACGCCAGCTCGCCGAGATCCGCAAGCTGGCCGGCGGAGCGGGCGGGACGCTGGTCCTGCTCGAGCGCGTGCGCGCGGTGCGCCCGCAGCCGCGCGACCCGGCGCGTCCCGAGCGGGACCTAAGCCCCTTCCTGGCCGTGCAGCGCTTCGAGCTGGAGCTCCCCGCGCAGGCCGACGTGGACCGTGTGCTCGAGGAGCTGCTGCGGGTCGGGCTCGACCACTACGGCCCGGACCTGCAGCTCGACGCGGACGGCCGCTTCGGCGCCAGGCCTTCCGGCGAGTCGCGCATCCTGGTGCGCTACCGCTTCTCGCGCCTGCGCGAGGAGCTCGGCGGGATCCACGACCGCTGCCGGCGCGCGGCGCGCGAGGCATGGTGCGAGACGCAGGCGGGCGCGGGAGAGCAACGTGTCTGCGCCGAGGCCCTCGCGGGCGCGGAGCGCCGCTTCACGACCCAGGCGTTTTCACTGGTCTCGCAGCCGGTGCTGCGCGGGCCGGGGCCGCCGGCGCCGGTCGTGCTCGGGCGCGCCTCCACGCCGGCACGGTCGGAGGGGCTCATGCATTTCGAGCCGCTTCCTCTCCCGGCGCCGGGTGAGGTCGAGCTGCTCGGGCTGGTGACGCTGCGTCTGCGCGGCGCGATCGCGCTCTGCCTCACCGTCCCGCGGCCGTGACCGGCGCGCTGCTCGTCCTGCTGGCGGCGCCGCCCGCGCTCGCGAGCGGGGAGGCGATCGAAGCACGCATCCTGCGGACGCTCCAGACCGGCGTCGCGCAGGGAGTCGACGCCGCCGAGCTGCTGCGCTACGCGAAGGCGCTCGACACGCCGTTCGAAGGCCACGTCCTGGCGCGCGCCGCGCTCGTGACGCTCCGAAGGGATGAAGGCTTCCCCGAATGGCCGCTGACGCGCTTGCTCGACCGCGTGCTCGACCTGCTGCAGAGCGCTGGGTCGCACGCGTTCTCCGACCGCCCGGGCGTGCCCCCGGGTTTCGGCGGCGACGACCTCGTCTTCACGACCGTCTACGCGCTGGTGATGACGCGCCAGGCCGAAGCGGCGATCGACGTGCTCGAGCGGCGGCTCGACTCGGACAGCGAGTTCGTCCGTGGCGTCGCGCTGCAGGCCCTGCGCCACATCGGAACGCCCCGCGCCACGCGCCTGATCCAGAAGAGCGCCGAGGCGGGGCGCGACCGCAACCTGCCCGAGAACTTGCTCGCCGACCTCCACTACCCGTTCCTGACCGACCTCCAGCAGCGCCTGCAGCTGGTGCCTGAGGAGCGCCGCGAGCGCGGGGACCTGCTCGTCCTGGCCCGCGGGGAGTGCGGCGAGGCTCGGCCGTCGCCAGCTACTTCCTCGGCTTCCTGCCCGAGGGCGACGACGCCGAGCTCGGCCGTGCCGAGCTGGCGCTGCTGCGCTCGCGCACGACCGCGCCTGCGCCCTGCTTCCACAACCGCTACTTCGCGATCCGCTCGCTGGCTCTGCGCTCGGCCGAGAGCATGACGTTCTGGATCGACCTGCTGCGGCGCGAGCAGGACGGCTGGCAGCGCGACCAGCTCGCGCGCATCCTGTGGGCCCGCTTCAGGCGGGAGTTCGCACCGCACGCGCTCCCGCTGCTGGCCGAGGAGCCGGTGCAGTACGTGCAGTGGGAGCTGATGCAGGGCGGCTTCGAGGTCCGCGCGGGGGCGCGCTTCCGCGACACCTGGGACATCTGGCTGCCCGCGACCCTGACCTACCGCCTCTATTTTCCCGAGGCAGGCGGGCACGAGCTGCCGGAGCGGGACGTGGAGGAGCTCGTGTCCTGGCTCGAGACCGGCGCGCGCCCGCGCGATGCCTGGGTGCGCAACCATCTCCTGTACCGGCTCGCGCAGCGCGTCGCGGGACGCCACCTGCGCCGCTTCCTGTGCGCCTTCGACGCCGCGATCCCCGACAAGGGCAAGGACTGGTGGATTCTGAGCGGGCTCTCGGACGCGCGGGCGCTGCCGCTGCTGCGCTTCTGGGCCACGCTGCCGAGCGATCCCGACCACGAGCCCGCCGCGGCCGAGTCCCCCTGCTGCCTCCCCACTCGCGAGTGCCTGCTCACCTGGGTGGGGGTCGCCGCCGAAGCGGGCGTCGAGATCACGTCGGCGGAGCAGGCGCGGGCCTGGTTGGCGGGCGCCGAGCGGGCAGGCGCGGCGCCGGAGCTCCGCTTCGCCGACGCGCTGGAACGCGTGGCCCGCGTGCGCCGCGCCGGCGGGGAAGAACAGTGGGAGCATCTCTACGGCTGCTGGCGGCGCGTGGAGGGATCGGTCCGCTGAAGCTCGGCAACGCCGCCGAGCGGCTGGGTCCCGCCCGTGCTCCGCCTCAGCCCTTTCCCGAACGCACCCGCCGGCGCGCGTCCGCTTCCGCCACCCAGCCGCGCCGCAGCGATTCGGGCGCGACACTCGACAGGTACGGCTTGATGTCGAGGACCGGCGTGCCGTCGAGCATGTCCACGCCGCGCACGTCGAGCCGCGTACCGGACCGGCCGACGAGCTCGACGACCGTGAGGCCGATCGGGTTCGGCCGGCGCGGCGAGCGGGAAGCGAAGACGCCGTGGGGGACCTCGTCGTCCAGCGGCACGCGCGCGACGAGATCGTAGCCCTCCGCGCGGTCGAACACCCACAGCACGAACAGGTGCGAGAAGCCCTCGATGTCCGCGAGGCCCGGCTCCAGATCCGCCCGCAGCTCGAGCGTCCCGAGCGCGCGGTGCTCCGCGCCGGGGCCCTTCGGGATCTCGGCGCGGTCCTGGTAGGGGCTGCGTACGACACCGATCGGCCGCATCACGAACACGCGCTCCGACTCACCCGTCATCGCGGAGTCTCCTCGCGGAGAGGCTACCATTCCGGCATGGCTGATTCCGGCATGGCGCTGCGGATCGATCCCGACACACGACTGCTGGTCCTGACCGGCGCCGGTGTCTCCGCCGAGAGCGGCGTGCCGACGTTCCGCGACGCGAACGGGCTGTGGGAGAACCATTCCATCGAGCAGGTCGCGACCCCGCAGGGCTTCGAGGACGACCCCGCCCTCGTCTGGCGCTTCTACTCGGAGCGGCGCCGCAAGGCCGCAAGCGTGAGCCCGAACCCGGGGCACGCGACGCTCGCCGGCGTCGAAGCGCGAATGGACGACCGCTTCCTGCTGGTCACGCAGAACATCGACGGCCTGCACCAGCGCGCGGGCAGCCGGCGCGTGATCGAGATCCACGGCAGCCTGTTCCGGACGCGCTGCGACACGTGCGACCGCGAGCCGTTCGCCGACGAGCGCGAGCACGTGGCCGCGCCGGCCTGCGACGCCTGCGCGGCAGCCGGACGCAAGGGCCGGCTGCGTCCCGCCGTAGTCTGGTTCGGTGAGCTGATCGACCCCGAGATCCTGCGCGAGATCGGCGGCTTCCTGAGCGAGGCGCACCGGCAGCGCCTCGTGTTCCTAGCGGTCGGCACCTCGGGCGCGGTCTATCCGGCTGCGGGCCTGGTGCTCGAGGCGCGGGCGGCCGGCGGGGAGACCTGGCTCGTCAACGCCGAGCCGGCCGAGAACCGCGGCGCCTTCCACCACTTCGTCCAGGGGCCGAGCGGCCGGATCCTGCCCGAGCTCTTCGAGTGGGCGTGAGCTAGCGAGTCCTCGGGATCCGGAGCGGCGCAGGCCGGCGCGGCGGATGCCGCGGCGGACCTCGTCGTTGGCCATGAACCAGCGCCAGACGCTCCCGCCGCGCAGGTTCTCCGCGGAGAGCAGCGTGATGCCGACGTCGATCCCGATCACGTCGGGGTTGACCCAGCCGTCGGTCGGGTGAAAGGCGTCGGCGAAACCGTAGCGTCCGTAGATGCGGTCGCCGAAGCGGCGGTGCATCTCGCGCAGCGCCGGCAGCGCGATCTCCGGCGTCAGCATCAGCGAGCCGGCCGGGGCGCACGGCACGACGGTCCCATCCATCTCTTTTTGGCGCGGCGGTCCGCCCCAACCTCTGTAACCACCGCGGCTGTCCGACGAGGTGAGCCCCCAGACTTGCTCGCCGTAGCCGGGGAACTCGCCGGACAGGTCGAGCATGAACTGCCGCTGCGCGTAGGTCGCCACTTGCGCGTTGGCGAACCAGTCCGGCTGCGGCGGCACCGGGTCGCGAAGGCCGCGGAAGTCGATCCAGGCGTGCGCGAACTGGTGCACGAACAGCGCCGGCGGCCGGTGCACGTAGCGGTAGGGGCCGTAGCTGAACAGCGGGCGCTCCCAGGCGGCCCACGACTCGACGGGCAGCGGCGTCGTCGGCGAACCCAGGCCGAGGACGTACAGGATCATCAGCTCGCAAAAGTGGTCCCAGCGGCTCTTGATGAAGCCGCTCTCCGGGCGCCAGCCCATGGACAGGAGCGTGGGGTGCTCCGCGAGCATCCAACGGAAATCGATCCTGCGAAAGATCGTCCGCGCCTGACGTACGATCTCCGCGTCCTCCTCGAAGCACTGCCTCACGGTCAGGACCCCGGCCACGAGCAGCGCCGTATCGATCGACGACAGCTCACTCTTCCACTCGCGGGCGCCGCTGCGCAGGTTGACGAAGTGGTAGAACCAGCCGCGGTGATGCTCTTGCTGCTCGGCGAAAAAGCGCAGCGTGGCGCGGGCGCGCGCGATCAGCGGGGCGCGCGGGAGCCAACCTCGCTCGGCGGCGACGCACATCCCGCTTAGCCCGAAGCCGACCGAGGCGATGCTCGCGATGTTCTGGGCGCGGGGATGCGGCGAGCCATCCGTGCGCGCACGGTCCCGGACGAGGCCGGTCTCGGGATCGGCTTCGTCCCAGAAGAAGCGGAACGAGCGCCGCGACAGGTCCTCGAGGAAGGCCTCGTCGTCGGCCGACAGCTTGAAGTCGGCCCGCGGAGGCGCCGTCGGACGGTGCGACTCCGCCGTCCGCTCCGGCGGCTGGGGTGCGGGCCGAGAAGCGGCGTGGCTGCAGCCGGCGGCCGTCGCGGCGGCCAGCAATACGCAGCCGAGGGCGCGGTGCGGAGCGTGGAGGCGCACGGTCGATCGCGGCGCGAGATGAACCTCCGGCGCCGCTCGCATGACTTTCCGCTTACCTCACTTCGAAGGCGCCGGTCAAGCCGCCGGTCGAGCTGTTGCTGACTCGAACCTGGAACTCTCCCGGCTCGACCACGAAGCGCAGCTGCCTGTCGTAAAGGCCGAGCTCCTCTGGGCCGAGCTGGAACTCGACGCGTCGGCGCTCGCCGGGCTGCAAGGTGACGCGCTCGAACCCCTTCAGCTCCTGCACCGGGCGGGTCACGCTCGCGACGACGTCACGGACGTAGAGCTGGACCACCTCGTCGCCCGCGCGGCGCCCGACGTTCTCGACCTCGACCGACACGCTGAGCCTCCCGTCTTTGGGAATCCGTGTGGCGCTGAGCTCGAGCCGGCTCAGCCGCAACTCCGTGTAGCTCAAGCCGTGGCCGAATGGGTAGAGCGGCGTCCATGGCACGTCCAGGTACTTCGACGTGTACTGGTCCGTCTCGGACGGCGGTCGGCCCGTGTTCTTGTGGTTGTAATAGATCGGCACCTGGCCCACGCTGCGCGGGAAGGTCACGGGGAGCTTGCCGCCCGGGTTGACCTTGCCGAAGAGCACGTCGGCCACGGCGTGTCCCGCCTCCGTCCCGGGGAACCAGGCCTCCAGGATGGCGGGCGCATGCTCCGCCAGCCAGGTGATGCTGAGCGGCCGGCCGTTCATGAGGACGACGGCCACGGGCTTTCCGATCCCGATCACTCTCCGCGCCAGGTCGAGCTGGCGACCCGGCACGTCGAGCGAGGTCCGCGAGGAGGCCTCGCCGCTCATGCCGCCTGTCTCGCCGATCACGAGCACGACGGCGTCGGCGGCACGTGCTTCGCTCACGGCTTCCTCGATCTGGGCCTGAGCGGCGGGGTCGTCAGCAGCCTCGGGTTCGGCCAGCCGCTTTACGTCGATGGTCGCCCCTCGCGCGTGCGCCACCTGCGTCCGCGGCGACACCGCGGGTTCATCCCGGTGCGTCTTGTGGGAGACGGCCACGCTGATCCGCCGACACGGACCGAGGGCGCCGTTGAGATCCAGCTCCGCGGCGGTGACGTGGTCCGGATCGTTGGCGAGGTCAGTACGGAGCGGCTGCGGGCGGTGGTGACGGCGGTTCGCCAAGCGTGCTGACGCTGCCGCCGTCGGTTCGGGTGTTCGCCGCGGTGGGGGCGACGGACATGCGGCTCGGGATGGACGGCCTCTCAGCGCTTGCGCGTTCCCATCTCGGCCTGGACCCACTCTCGGGGCACCTGATGCTCTTCCGAAACCGGCGAGGCGATCGTCTCAAGATCCTGGTGTGGGACCGCTCGGGGTTCTGGGTGCTGTACAAGCGGCTCGAAAAGGGGACCTTCTCGTGGCCGCGATCGTCGGTCGAGGGTCGGCTGGAGCTGCGCACGAGCGATCTTCTGCTCCTGCTCTCGGGTGGCGACATCACGCGACCCCGGCGGACGAACTGGTACGACCGTCTGAGCGAGAATGTTGAAGAGGGACTTGCGCCGACGCCCTTCGGAGCCGACATTGTTCGTGAGTGATGGCGAGCCCGCTCCCGCAGCTTCCCCGCACCCTCGAGGCTGCACATGCCGTCATCACTACCCTTGCCGAGAAGCTCTCGCAGACCGTGCGCGAGAACGAGCTGCTGAGGCAGAAGATCGACAAGCTGTGCCGGAGGCTGTTCGGCAAGAGCTCCGAGAAGGTGAGCCCTGACCAGCTGGCCTTGGCCTTTGCCCAGTTACCGCAGGATGGAGCTGTCGAGACGGACTCGCGGTCAGCCGGACGCATGGAGGGAGCCGAGGAAGCGGCCGGCGAGACCGTACGCGTTCGTCCGAGTCCGACCGGCCGCAAGGCGTTCCCCAAGCACCTGCCGCGCCAGCGCGTGCTCGTCATGCCGGCCGACGAGGAGCTCACGTGCGGCTGCGGGCAGCGCAAGAAGCAGATCGCCGAGAAGGTGACGGAGCGGCTCGACTACGTCCCGGCCAGCGCGGTTGTGGTCGAGACCGTGCGACCGGTGTTCGTGTGTGAGAAGTGCCACAACGGAGTCACCGTGGCCCCGGCTCCCACGCAGGCGGTGGACGGCAGCGCGGCCGGCTCGGGACTCCTCGCCTACATCATCGTCTCGAAGTACGTGGATCACCTGCCGCTCAACCGCCTGGAGCGCATCTTTGCTCGCCAGGGAGTGGAACTGTCGAGGAGCACGATGTGCGGGCAGCTGGCACTGGCCGAAGAGGCGCTCGCCCCCCTCGGCGAAGAGATCGTGAGACGCCTTCGCGCAGGACCGTACCTGCAGTTCGACGACACGTCGGTCCTGGTGCAGGCCGAAGAAGACAAGGCGCGCTTCTACGGGAAGATGTGGACGTACCACTCTCCGCTCGAACGGCTCGTCGCCTTCGACGCGACGGAGACGCGCGAGCACGTGGGGCCGTTGCATTTTCTGGAAGGCTTCGCGGGCTACCTGCAGGGTGATGCGTACTCGGGAAACCTCACCTTGCGCAACAAGAGCCCCGTGTTCATGGTGGGCTGCATGGCGCACCTGCGCCGCTACTTCGTGATCGCGCTCGAGAAGGACCCTCGGGCTGCGCACTTCATTGCGGTGGTCAAGAAGCTCTACGAGATCGAGGAGAAGGCACGCGGCCTCGGTCAAGACGAGCGGCGGGCACTGCGCCAGTCACGCGCGGCGCCGCTGCTGAGGGAGCTGATGCGCCTGGCGCGGGTCTTGGGGCCGGATGTTCTGCCGAAGTCGCCGCTTGGCGAGGCGCTCACCTACCTGCGTAACCAGATGCGCTATGTGGCTCAGTACATCCGCGACGGCCGCCTCGAAATCGACAACAACGGCGCCGAGCGTCAGCTACGGGGTGTCGCGGTGGGTCGAAAGAACTGGCTCTTCGCCGGAAGCATGAGGGGCCTGCACCGTGCGGCCCTGCTCTACTCGCTCGTCCAGAGCGCAAAGCTGGCCGGTGTCGAGCCCTGGGCCTACCTCAAGGACGTCCTCGACCGCCTGCCGAACCACCCCCACCGCCGAATCGCCGAGCTGCTGCCGAAGCAGTGGGCGGCCGCCCGTGCCGTGGCCCAGTCACCCCCCGCCGCACTCAATCCCTGAGCCCACTTCAATCCGTCTTCAGGCGTCAGCCTGCCTTGCTCTACGTCGTCCATCGAACGCTTACTCATGCTCATTGTCGAGGGCCGTCCCGAGCCCCGCTCGCGGGACAAGGCATCGCCTTCGCTCGGCCTCTTCGACTTCTTGGACCGGTCACGGACCGACCGGGCTGAAGCGTTCGCTACATCCTGCCTGTCTGAGACAGCGGGCAGCGGCCAGCGGTTAGCGCGGTTCAAACGTCTTGCAAGTTTGACGGTCTAAGCCAGAGATATGCCGATACCCATCGGACCTCGCGTCGCCCGCTTCGCAGACTGGCGCACGCGCGCGCAATGAGAACACGCCTCGTCTGCATACTGGTCCTCGCCGGCCTCATGACCCAATGCGCCGCGCAAAGCGCCTTCACCCCGAGCGACGTCACCGTGGGCGACCCGAGCGCCTTCACCCCCAACGACGTCCCGTGGGCGACCCGAACGTGAGTTACGGCAGCACCGAGTTCTCCCCCGACTGGAAATACCTGGTCTGGGGTGAGTATGCGACCGACGGCACCGACAACATGGTCATGTGGCATTGCGAGATGAATCCCGACACCGGCGACTTGATTCCTGCCGACGGCAAGGGCTTCCGCGCCTTCGAGAGCACGGGTTGGGGCCGCGCCACCGCCGGCCGTGATGCGCAGGGCGTCAACTACGTCGGCATGAACCGGTCCGGCCAGCTCGTCCTCGTGCGGCCGACCAGCGCGACCAGCGGCACGGTCAGCATCCTGCCGACCCCGGTGGACTTCACGCGCCGCGCCATTTACGTGTCGGACGCACCGGAGGAGCCGGGCCAGAACGGATACGTGTTCTGGATAAAAAACGAAAACGTGGCCGGCGCCGGCGACTCGCGCAACAGTTGGGTCGAGCTTCGCTATGTTTCGCTCGCGAATCCATCCGTCGAAGTCGTGCTCCAACACCAGAACCGCCCGCCTGGCCAAGGCGGCTGGGCGCCTTTGGATGCCGTCTTCCCCCGCTGGATCCGCGGACGCACCGCGCTGACCTCTGGCATCCGCGACGCCAATGGCTTTGAGCAGGTCGTCGAGTTCGACTTCACGCAAGGCACCACCCCCCCGACGCCCCGCACCGTGACGACCGGCGCGTCCAGGAAGCCTGACGCCTTCCCATGGACCTTCGGCAACCAGGACATCCTCATGTCCAGCACGATTGACGGAACGGGGGCCGCGACAATCTACACGCGCCCGGCGGGCACGCAGTTCTTCACGCCCGTGGAGACCATCACGCCATCGACTGGCACGCTGACCCCTCCCGTGTTCTCCCAGTCCAACGAGCGCATGAGCTTCGGCGGGCGGGCCTTCACCTCGTTTCAGACCAATAGCAGCGCCGGCGAGTTCTTCGGCACGACCTTCCAGGAGACGGGCGAGATTTGGCTCTCCACCATCCTCCAGACGCCCCCGCAGCAGTGGCGGCTCTCGGATGATTCGGACAGGGCCAAATTCGAGAACGAACCCTACGAGGGCCGCTCGAAGGTGTGGGTGTTCTACAGTTCCGTGCCGAGAGGTTCATCGCTGCGGAGGACGGTGATCAGCCTCCGCCGCTGCGAGACGCCGCTCCGTTGACCCGGCAGGGCAACGGCGCCGTGCAAATGACCTTCTCCAATGGCTATCCCAACACGCAGTGGATGGTCGAAGCTCGAGGCAAGCAGGCGTCACGAAGTTCGGCCTGCCTCGCGCGAATCGGGCAGCGGCACCGAGCGGAAGCGGAAGAACAGCGCCAGGTCGTAGACGATCTTCAGGCCGCCGGCGAGCAGGAACGGGAGCGGCGTGGCGGCTGCGGCCATCGTGACTCCCGCGAAGACCGGTGCAGCGGCTTGCGCGAGGGCGCGCACGCTCACCGTCAAACCGGCGGCGGCGGCGCGCTCTTCGGACGCGACGAGCGCCATCGTATATGCCTGGCGCGTCGGCACGTCCATTTGCGAGAGCAGGTGGCGGGCCAGCAGCACCGCGGCGGCGCTCGCGAAGCTCGGCATGAAGGGCACCGCCAGCAGCAGCACGTTCGACGGCAGGTGCGTGAACACCATCGTGTTGAGCAGACCCACGCGCTCGGCCACCCTGGCGGCGACGAGGAACGACAGCGCCGACAGCAGGTTCGTGCCGAAGAAGAGCGCCCCGAGCGCCTCGGGCGAGGCATCGAACCGAAGGTGCAGCCAGTAGACGACGAGGCTCTGCATGATGAAGCCGCCGGCGAGCGCGTCCAGCGCCTGCAGGCCCGCGAGCTGGAGCACGACGTGGCGCGAGCGCCCGAGGCCCAGCGAGCC
>Ga0247727_10002539_pt1 | contig 41578 bp, 43 predicted proteins | sample WisWelCaveWW1625_FD_202498 | JGI IMG/M metagenome (GOLD analysis project Ga0247727, IMG submission 202498) | Biofilm microbial communities from Wishing Well Cave, Virginia, United States - WW16-25 | ecosystem: Environmental > Aquatic > Deep subsurface > Groundwater > Cave microbial mat | place...
ACAGTTTTTGCGTCCCAACCTTCGGTGAGCATCGAAACCGAAACCACGCATTTGATTTGCTCGCCCAGCTTGCCGGGCTTGCCGACGGTGTTCATCACTTCGCGCAACAAATCTTCGTCGGTGAGATTGTCGGTGTCGCGGCCGGGAAAACGCGCGCGGTACTCCGCTTTGAATTCTTCGATCTCCAGCGCGGCGATTTTTTTGAACTCGTCGCTCATCGCTTCGCCGGATTCCAATTGCTCGCTATCGACCAAAATCGTGTTGGGCCGCGCGCTCCAACGATCGCCCTCAACATTACTGAAGAGCGGGAGTTTGCCGGGAACCACGACCATCGAATCGTCGGCGCGGTTTTTCTCCCATCCGGAAATATATTCAAAAACCAATTTGGAAACGTTGGTGTTGTTGCACACGACGATGAAAATCGGCGGGGTTAAAAAGTGATTGCCGTCTTGCGTGGCGCGTTCCCACTGCCGATAATATTTTTCATAATTGCTGTAGAGGCTTTGCAACGCGCCTTCCAATTCAACGGGCAGTTTCGGCTCGCCCTGCACCGCCTCGGTGCCGCGCCCTTTTTTCGGCAGATGGCCGCGGACGCGATGCCACAGATCGCGATAAGTGGGCAACTCGCCGGCCATCGAATCATCCGCCACCGGCACGCGCGGCACTTTGACGATGCCGCATTCGATGGCGTCGATTAACGAGAAATCGGAAACCACCCACGGGAAAAGCGTGCCTTCGGAATAACCGGAGCCGCGCAAAAAAAACGGCGTCGCCGAAAGATCATAAACGACTTTGACGCCAAGCTTGGCTTTCACGGCCTCCAAACCGGAAATCCAAATGCGCGCTTCTTCGTCGCGTTTTTCCGCCTCGCGGCGCTCTTCGCCAACGAGCTTGACTTCTTCGCCGCCGGCGCGACGGCGATAGCAATGGTGGGCTTCATCATTGATAACGATGATATTCTTTTTGGTGCCCAATTCACGGCAAACGCGGCGAACCATCTGGTCCGGCGTTTCGAGAAAGGGGTTGGCCTCGCCTTTTTTGAGAATGCTTTTCGTGAGCTTGCCCGCCGCCGTGTGCTCGCGCGGCTTGAAGGCGTGAAAATTGGTGATGAAAATTTTGGCCTTGTCCAATTCCGCCATCTCTTCCGAAGGAACGACGTCAAGCTGGCGATAGTAATTCTGCGGATCATTCGGCAGCAACACGCGCAGCCGGTCGCGAATCGTAATGCCGGGCGTCACGATGAGGAAAGTATCGGAGAATCGCGCGTCCTGTGTGTTGGCCAATTTATTGAGCGCATGCCACGCGATGAGCATCGCCATCACCACCGTTTTGCCGCTGCCGGTGGCCATTTTGCAAGCGAGGCGAAACAGCAGGGGATTGGCGTCTTCGTTGGCGCGGCGCAATTCATTTTCAATCCACGCATCGCCGTATTTGCCCGCCACTTCGGTGAGGTAAATGGCGGTCTCCAGCGCTTCGATCTGGCAGAAGAAGAGTTTCCGCTCGCGTTCCGGATTTTTCCAGTACTCCAACAGCCGGTTGGTGATTCTGGTGATGCCGATGTAGCCGCCTTGCCGCCACCGCGCCACGCGCTCGCGCACGTCGTTGATGAAATCATTCGGTTTCATGCGCTCGGCGAGCCATTCCGTTTCGAAGGTAAGCTGCCGGCCTTTTTTCTTCGGCTGCGCGATCGGGATGAAATACGAGCTGATACGCCGGCTTTCAACAATCTCGTTGGTGATGCCCTCGTCGGAAAAGCGGAAATGCCGGGCCGGCTCCGCGAAAGGAGAATTGAGAACGGGGTTTTCGATAACGACTTGTTTCATTGTGCCCAACCGGGATGAACGAATATGTGATCAAACCCTAATAGAAGATGACCGCTATTTTTCAGGAGTGATCGGGGAGTATTTGCCAAGAGTGTGGAAGCTTTAGATTTTTCGGAGACGCTGTAATTTTTTTCTTCTTGACGTTGTCATTTCTCTTCACGCTCTGTACCCGCCGTTTTTTGCTCAATCCGCTCCACCAAAATGACCTGCGCCAACTCGCGGCCAAGATGATGGAAAATTTCGCCGAGGCGAATATGCATCGGGCCGTTGAAAGGCGCCTTGTCGATCACCTCGATTTCAATATTCGGATAGAGGCCGATCTTGCCGAGATAACGCAATTTCTCGGGGTCGCGATCGGGAACCATGCGCACGATGACGCGGTCGCCGGCCTCGGCTTGCGACAGCGCAAAACCCTGAAACACCGGCATCTGGCCGTCTTTCGTCGGAATCGGCGCGCCGTGCGGATCGGCGGTCGGGCGGCCGAGAAACTCGTCGATTTTATCTTCAAATTCTTCGGAGATCACGTGCTCGAGTTTTTCGGCTTCGTCGTGAACCTTGTCCCAACTGTAGCCCATCGCCTCGGCGAGATAAAGCTCGAGCAGGCGATGATGGCGAATGATTTCCAGCGCGATTTTTTCGCCGGCCAGCGTCAGCTCGACGCCCTGATACGGCGAATGCTCGACGAGCTTCATCTCCGCCATTTTTTTGATCATGCCGGTCACCGAAGCCTGCGCCACGCCGAGGCGTTCCGCAATCGCGGAGGTCGAAACCTTTTTGTCGGTGAGTTGCAAAAAATGGATGGCCTTCAAATAATCTTCGATGGCCTGGCTTAACACGGGCTCGCGCATGTTTCTGTTTGTTGAATGATCTGAGTTATGATTATGGCCTTGCGTCAAAATAGCACCTTGCCGTCTAACAAGCAAGAAAAATTTTGCCTCGATGACGTTGACGCTGAAGGCAAATTTTTGTATATTTTCATAAAAGCCATCGAACTCTTGGCAATTTCCGTCGTCTCATTTTAGTAGTTTGCAAGAAGCTCAAAAGCGTCAAACTCACTGAGACAATAACCCCTTTAATAATAAGGAGCGAGAGGGCATGAAAAAGAATTTCATTATCACGCTGGTTATCCTCGCCGCTGTGCTTGTGGGCGGCTACTTTCTTTGGCCGCGCCAGCCAGACGAGAAATCGATGGCGACGGCCGGAATGACGCAGCGCACCACGGCGATTAAGCGCGGAAATTTGCAGGCGATGGTTTCAGCCACCGGCAAAGTCGAGCCGATCAAAAAGGTCGAAGTCAAAAGCAAGGCCTCGGGCCAAATCATGGCGATGCCGGTGGAGGAGGGCGACCGCGTGCAAAAAGGCGCGCTCATCGCCCGGATCGACGAAACCGATTTGCGCAATGCGTATGATCAAGCGATGGCGGATTTGGATTTGGCGAAAGCGACGGTGGCGCAATCGGCGAGCAATGTTAAACGCCAGACCGAGTTGTTTACGCGCGGGCTGCTTTCGCAAGCAGAAATCGATCAGGTGAAATTGGAAGAAGTGCGGGCGCGGGCGCAGCAGGTCAAAGCCGAGATCGAGCTTTCAACCACCGATACGCGGTTGAAAGACGCGGTGGTGCGTTCGACCATTGACGGCATTATCTTGCAAAAAAATGTCGAAGCCGGACAGATCATTGCGTCGGGAATTAATTCCGTCAGCGGCGGCACGCTCATCGCCACGGTGGCGAACATGGACAGTGTTTATGTGCAGGCCGAGGTGGACGAAGTCGACATCGGGCAGGTGACGCTCCGGCAACGCGCCAAAGTTGTGGCCGACGCGTTTCCCGATGACGTTTTTTACGGCCATATTTTGCGCGTGGCGCCGCTGGCCACGGTTGAGCAAAATGTGACGACGTTCAACGTGACCATCGTGGTGCAAAATCCGGGCAGTAAGCTGAAAGCCGGCATGAACACGACGATTGATTTAACCGTGGCCGATCGCCGGGACGTTGTTTTGGCGCCGAAACAAGCAGTGAAAGATTTTCCTGAGATTCAGGCACAGTTGGCCGCGATGTACAGCAACGATTCCACCATGGCAAATCCCTTGGGAGGCAATCGCATGTCGGACTCGTCACGCGAGAGAATGCGGGCGCAATTTGCAGCAAGTGGAGGCGTGCCGACGTGGGGCCGTGACGGCGGTGCGGGCAACGGACAGGCGCCGAGAAAATTTGTGCTCGTCAAAAATGAAAATCGCTTTGTGTCGCGCCGCGTGCAGATCGGCGTCAGCAATTTTGATTATGCCGAAATCATCTCGGGCTTGCAAGAAGGCGACAGCGTGTTGGTTTTTAGCGCCAGCCGCGCCGGCGCCGCGCGGCAAGAGTTTATGAATCGCATGCGCAACATGAACAGTTTCGGCAGCGCCCCGCGCACGGGCGGCGGACGTTAAGTACGGCAACAAAGGTGTGCGAAGCATTGTAAATTTTAAATTGAAAATTTTCAATTTAAAATTTAATATGAATTTGGCAGCGACAGAAAAGTCGCGTTATGATGCGAATATTGTACAATCAAGGAAAATTTTTATGGAACTGCGAGAAGGTTTTAGCGTTGCATTAGATTCCGTGATTGCCAACAAAATGCGCGCGGCGCTTACGATGCTCGGCATCATCATCGGCGTCGGCGCGGTGATCACCGCGGTGTCGATTGGCAAAGGCGCGCAGAAGGCGGTGACCGAACGCATTCAGGCGTTGGGCTCGAATTTGCTTTTCATCGAAGCCGGCTCGTCGCGCTCCGGACCGGTCATGGCAGCGGTGGGTTCGAGCATCAAATTGACCCGCAAGGATGTCGAAGCCGTCGAGGCGCAATGTGATGAGATCATTGCGGTGGTGCCGGAGTTTCGGCGTGGCGCGCAAGTCAAAGCCGGCAATAAGAATTGGAACACCCGCATCGTCGGCACCACGCCGAACTATGGCGAAGTCCGCAATGTCGCCGTCGTGGCCGGGCGCTATTTCACGGCGCAAGAAGAGCAGATGCGCGCCCGCGTTTGTTTGATCGGGTCGACGGTGAAAGACAATCTTTTCGATTCCAGTGAAGACCCCATCGGCAAAACGCTGCGCATCAGCCGCATGAATTTTCAAATCATCGGCGTGCTCGAAACCAAAGGCCAGTCCGGCGGCTGGATGAATCCCGACGATCAGGTCTTGATTCCGCTGGCGACCGCGCAAATGCGCCTGTTTGGCGTGGATTTTATCAACAACGCGGCGCTGCAAGTGGCCGATGCTTCGCTCATGGACAACGCCTTCTATGACGTCGAACGCGTGATGCGCCGGGAGCATCGCTTGCGCGACAATCAGGACAATGATTTCAGCATTCGCAATCAGGCGGATATGGTCGCGGTGTTTACCGATACGCAGAAAATTTTTACGTTGTTGCTCACCGGCATCGCCGTGGTTTCGCTGGTGGTCGGCGGCATCGGCATCATGAACATCATGCTGGTTTCCGTCACCGAACGCACGCGCGAGATCGGCGTGCGCAAAGCCGTCGGCGCAAAACGCCGCGACATCCTCATGCAATTTTTGATGGAAGCGGTGGCGCTGTCATTGACCGGCGGCTTCCTGGGTATTTTGGTTGGCGTCGGCGCCTCCAAAATATTGCCGCGTATCGGATTCAACACCGCGATTTCTCTGGAGTCGATTGGCGTCAGTTGTCTCTTCGCCGCCGCGGTTGGAATTATTTTTGGAATTTATCCGGCGTTCCGCGCGGCGCGGCAGAACGCGATCGTGGCGCTGAGGTATGAGTAGAGAGAAGTAATCAGTACCCACTAAACAGCAAGCGCGACCTTGTTAAACGCCCGAATTTTGCCGGGCGTTTTTATTTTGCGCGAAAAGCATTTGTATTTTACTCATGCAATATTTATACTTTGTCAAACTGAACCGCTGTAAATTTTTGATTGACTCATGCGCGCCTGTTTTATCTGTGACACCGCGGCGAAGGTGAATCATTACGCTCATGTTGCCGCGCAAGATTATTTGCGCTGCTCGCGTTGCGGCCTTATTTTTGTCGATGCCATCAATCCGCCGGACCAGCTTTATCATGCCTACGACGGCGGCCTTTTTAAAGCCTGGCGGCGCAAGCTCGTCGCGCCGTTTCGCGGGTTCACCCAGGTGCGAAATTTCGGCAAATCCATGGCGCGCGCCAAGCGCATTTTTGATTTTGTCGCCTCGATGTACACGACTCATCACCAAAATCCAACCTGGCTCGACATCGGCTGCAACAAAGGCTTCTTGCTCGCCGCGGCGGTGGCACAGGGTTGGCAGGTTTACGGCGTCGAGCTGGTGCCGGAATTGATGCGGCCTTTTCAAAGAAAATTCAAATCGTTCGCCAATAATATTTTCTCAACGCGCTTTATCGATGTGCAAGCGAATTTTTCCGACATCGATGTTATCGAACATTTTGAAGAACCGCGCCGCGACCTGAGCAGCATTTATCGCCTTTTGAAACCAGGCGGCCTGTTCGTGGCGCAAACGCCGGATGGCTCGGTTCCACAAGCCGGTGAATTAAAAGAACGGTGGGGCGCGTTAAAGCCGCTGGAGCATCTGCACATTTTCAACGGCACAAATCTCGAAATTTTTGCCAAGCAGCTCGGCTTCGCCGAGATCAGGTTTTTCCCGCCGTTTGAAGAAGCGGATGGGAATTTGGTGGCAGTGATGAGGAAATGAAGCAAACGCCCGTTCGAGCGCGGCAATTTGCAAAGCGTCAAAAAAAACCTGAAATTAAGGATTACGATTGGCCGGTCTGTGTGCAGAAAAAGGATTTGCATTTTGCCGCGGCAATAGCTATTTTTCATGAGAACAAAAGAGAATCGGAGATGAATAAACTTAAGAAACAATTTTCAGAAGTTCGCTCTTTCTTCCGTACCAATGATCTCGAAGAAATATTTATCACCGATCTGTCCCTCCATTCGATTGGAATTATTCTCACGGAAAGCGCCCTTCGAGGTGATCTCATGAAACGCTTCATGCGGAAAACCTTCACATGAAACTCCTCTTCTCCGAAGCCGCCGCGGATTATACGCATTACATTTTTCCCTACGCCATTTGGGCTTTACCCGAAGCGGGGGAGGATCCCCATCTTTTTTTTGAGAAAGGCTTTCTGCCCTCTTCAAAAAATTTGAATCGTTTCTATTTGTGCCGCAGCGTGCGGGTGGCGCTGCGCGAGTTTTCGCCGTCGTCGGAGAATCGGCGCGTCATGCGCAAGTGTGCGAACATCTCATTGCAGTTGGTATCGCGAGGGAATTTTGCTTTTACCGATCACTGGCGCGAGTTCTGTATCAGGTATGCCCAGATCAAATTCGGCAACGAAACGATGACGGCGGAGCGGCTTGACAATCTGATCAATTCGAAGATCACCTCGCATCTGCTGCTCTTTCATGATGACGCCGCCAGCCGGGACGTCGGCATGGCGACACTGTTTCTGGAGCCGCCGCAGGTCGCGCAATATTATTACGCGTTTTATGATCTCGACTATTACCGCCGGAATCTCGGCATGTTTATGATGACCGCCGCGGTGGATTATTTTTCGAAGGAGAAATTCGACTGCATTTATTTGGGAAGTTGTTATTCGCAAAATGCCCTGTACAAAACCCAATTCGCCGGCGCGGAGTTTTTTAACGGCGCATGCTGGTCGCGTAATTTGGATGAACTGAAATGTCTCATCAATCGCGGTACGCAGCCGATCACGCAACATCTGTTCGAGTCGGAGGATTATCTGCATCAATTTTATGACGGCAATCTGGGAAAATTGGTGGCGAAGTCTGTCTTTAGTCTGGACATACTGAAAGAGTTGGTCGGCCACCAAAACTGTTAAAAGAATCCAAACGCCGCGTTTTGATTTTGCGGAAGCGGCGTTTTCAGGCAGTAAGTGAAATTGTTGGCCATTGCATATGCCCAGGCTTCATCTCAAGCCCAACCGTGATCGCGCGGTGCGCCGGTTCCATCCATGGATTTTTTCCGGCGCACTGGCTCGCCTCGAAGGCGCGGCAGAACCCGGCCTGGTCGAGGTCATTGCCGCCGAGGGCGAGTTCCTCGGTCGCGGCTTTTATAATCCGAATTCGCAAATCGTTTGCCGCATGTTGACGTGGCAGGATGAAGCCATCGGCACGGAATTTTTTCAGCGCAGAATTGAAACTGCCTATCGAATTAGGCGGCGTTTGTTTGAGACAAAAGCGACCGACTCCTTTCGCCTCGTCAATGCCGAAGGCGACGGCCTGCCCGGTTTGATCGTCGACAAATACGCCGGCTATCTCGCCGTGCAAATCAGCACGCTCGGCATGTCGCATTTTCGAAATGAAATCGTCGCAGCCTTGCAAAATATCATGCAACCGCAAGGCATCTTCGAGCGCAGCGCCGGTGCAGCGTTAAATGAAGAAGGTTTGCAACCGGTGACGCAAACGCTGGCCGGCAACGAGCCGCCGGCTTCTCTTCAGATCCGTGAAAATAATCTGCTTTTTGAAGTCAACATTCACGAAGGCCAGAAAACCGGCTTCTTTCTCGACCAACGCGAGAACCGCGCCTGGGTCGCGAGAATCTGCGCGGGGCGAAAATTGTTGAATGGGTTCGGCTATACCGGCGCGTTTTCAGTTTATGCCGGCCACGGCGGCGCGCAACGCGTCGTCACTGTTGATTCATCGGCGCCCGCCATTGAGCTGGCGAAAAGAAATTTTGCGCTCAATGGCTTCGCAATCGCTTCAGAAGATTTTGTCGCCGCCGATCTCTTTTATTATTTGCGCCGCACCACGCAAAAATTCGATTTCATCATTCTCGACCCGCCGGCCTTTGCGCGTCGCCAAAAAGATGTTGACAACGCGGCGCGAGCTTACAAAGATGTCAATCTGCAAGCGATGAAGATGATCGAACCTGGCGGCCTGTTGCTGACCTGCTCATGTTCGCAGCCGATTTCGCCGGATCTCTTTCAGAAAATTCTTTTCGGCGCGGCTGCCGACGCCGGTCGCGTCGTTCGCATTCTCGGGCAAAGCGGCCATGCGCCGGATCACCCGATCAGCATTTATCACCCTGAAGGCAGGTATTTACAAGCGATGTTGTTGCACGTTGATTGATGAGCTAAAGGAGTTTTTCATAAATTGCCCAACGGATTGAAGAACCCAACTGATTGAATTTGTTTTTTTCTATCCGTTGAAGATATGGAATTAACTTATGACGCCAACTCTCGTCTATTGGCTCGGTTTCATAGTTTATTCGGTCGTCGTCGTCGGCATGGGCTATTACATCTATCGCCGCGATCTTCGGCGAGGCAGACAAGCCGATGCCAACGAATTTTGGGATGCTAAGAAAAATCTATCCGCCAGCTCCGCCGGGTTGTCGATCTCGGCCAGCATGATGTCGATCAGTTGGTCGTGTGTGTACGGCGTGCAATTGTTTTATTGGTACGGCCTCGGCGCCGCTTGGCTGCTCGTCATCCCGTGGCTCATGGCGATGTTGGGATTTTTTCTGCTCATTCCGCGCTTCCGTAAGTTGGCCGCATTTTCGCAGCCGGAAATGATCGGGCAACGCTTCGGCCAACGTGCGCGGCAAATGCTGGCCGTGCCGCTGGCATTTGTTTTTATCATTTGGTGCGGCGCGGAAATTTACGCCTCGGCGATCATCCTGGCGCCGCTGTTGCAAACTTCCAAGCACGTGATGTTGATTCTGATGGCATTCGTGGTGGCGGCATATTCATCCTTGGGCGGTTTCGAGGCGGATGTGGTTACGGACAAAGTGCAATATCTTTTGGTCGCTTTTTTTATTACGACCATTGCCTATTTGGGCCTGCACGAAATTTTGCAGCGCGAAAGCGCCACGACATTTTTGGCCAAAGTGCCGGCGCCGCCCAAAACCAATGTTTCAGCGCTGTCGCTCTTCGCCGCCGGCCCGGCGCTGATTGTTTTGACGTTGGTTTCTTATCTGCCCGGCTGGCTGGTTGAAACCGACGTGTGGATTCGCCTCCAAGCGGCGCGCTCTGCCGCCAAAGCGCGACAAGCCGTTGGTATCGCGGCGACCAATTCGCTGATCTTCGTCGGTCTGTTGCCGATGGTGATCGGACTTTCGGCGCTTTATCTTTATCCGCCAGTCGATGGTATAATTCCACCAGAGCTGAAAGACGGTGCGACGGTTTTTGCGATGCTGATGAACGATTACGCACCGGTGTGGCTGAATGTCTTGCTCGGCGTCGGCTTGGCCGCGGCAGCGATGTCCACGATTGACACCTGCGGCAACGTGGCCGCACTGTCGATTTGTTATGATATTGTTGTGCCCGCGCTCAAGAATCGTTCGCAAGCCGCCCGATTAAAATTGGCGCGCCTGATCTCGGTGTTGGCCATCGTCGTTGCTTACATTTACTCGTTATTCACCGAATCGTTGTGGGATATTTTTTATCTCTCTTCCGGCATTTTGACGACGACGATTTTTTTGCCGATGCTGGCGCTTTTTCTTCCCAAGACCAAGCCGCAGCAGGTGCAAGCGGCGATTGTCGCGGGTTTTGCCGGAACCTTGTTGTTTTATTTTCTCGAAAGCCGCGGCCACTTAGCGGCGTTTGAACCGCCATGGCTCGCCGCCACCGGCTTGGGATATATTTTGTGGGGGTTGGCGGCAAGCTTGCTCGCGTTTGTGATTGCAAGACGTTTCAATTTTTCTCTCGCGCCAGTTCGCTATGCACCAGAAACGGGGAATTAAACGATGATTCTTTTCGAAAGCTCAAACCTCGAAAAAATTCTGCGCGAAAAAGAGGGCCAGCTTTTCGACTTTAAGAGTGCGCGCCTCGATCATCGCGAAATAGCGACTCACTTTGTGGCGTTAGCCAACGCGGATGGCGGTGTGCTCGCTATCGGCATAGAGAAAAACGGCGCCATCACTGGTGTGAACGAGTACGAAGCTCAAGTCAACGCCTTTCTTCAAGCTGCTTGGAACCTTTGTGTGCCGCCCGTGACGATCACGCATAAGTTTGTGGATTGTGTTAACCACAACGGTAAAGCTGATAGGATCATGTTGATCGAAGTTGCGCCAGGCCGGAAGTTGCACGCCACTTCCAAAGATGAAGTCTATTTGCGTATTGGTGATCAGAGCCGCAAACTGACTTTTGAAGAGAGAATGCAATTGGCGTATGATCGCGGCGAAGCCTCCTGGGAAGGCACGCCGGTGCCGGATTTTTCTCTCGATGAGTTAGACAAAGGTTTGCTCCAGCGCTATCGCCGGATTTGTGGCGCTTCTCTTAATTCGGAACGTCTGCTGGTCGCGCGGAATTTGGCGGAACAGACACCAAAGAGAATTATCCCCAATCGTGCCGGTGTTTTGCTGTTCGCCAAGAATCCTTATCGTTGGTTTCCTCGCGCCGATATACGATTTTTGCGTTACGAAGGCACGGTCGCAGAAACCGGACCGCGCATGAACTTGGTCAAAGACATTCGCCTTGATTTGCCGTTGCCGAAATTATTGGACGAAGCTTTCCGAGTGGTGAGCACTCAATTGCGTGAATTCACCAGATTAGTGAAAGGCGGCAAATTTGAAACGACATTGGAGTATCCGGTGTTTGCCTGGCAAGAAGCCATCTCCAATGCCGTTATTCATCGCGCTTACAGCATAACCGGGACGGATATTCAAGTCAAGATGTTCGATGATCGTTTGGAGGTGGAGAGTCCAGGAAAATTGCCAGGGTTGGTGCGGTTGCACAATATGCGGGAGATGCATTTTGCTCGCAATCCCCTCGTTGCAAGGATCATGACGGAAATGAAGTACATGCGCGATTTTGGGGAGGGGGTGGATCGCATGATCCGCGAAATGGAGGCCATGGGCCTGGAAGCGCCGGTTTTCGAGGAGTATGCTTTCATGTTTCGCGTTACGCTGCGCAACAATTTGGAGAAGCGGCAACTGCGGCAAACTGCAACGCCCAGCGTGGAGGATAAACGGTTAAACAATCTGAATGAGCGACAGAAAAGAGTTATAGCTCATTTAAAACGTCAAGGTCGAATCACCGTCCGAGAATATTTAAAGTTGAACCCCGGCATCACCGAGCGCACCGCGGAACGTGATCTTAAAAGTCTGGCTGATTTGAAGATGGTCAAGGTTGAAGGCACAACAAAAGCCCGCCACTACATTTGGATAGAGATTTAATGTCGTAATAATGTCGTAATAATGTCGTAATAATGACCGATATATTGAGGCAATCCATGAACTGCTGTTGTCTTGAAGCCACCAACAAATTCTTCAACACGCAAGCCCGCCGCTCCGAAAAGTATTTCAAGAAAAAGGGCTTGCGCAAAGAGCAAAGGCATCTCGCCGACGGCATTCGCCAAAGCGGGATGCAAGAGGCGGAAATTCTTGAGATCGGCTGCGGCGTCGGTGGATTGCATTTGAGCTTGCTCAAAGAAAGCGCCACGAAAGCCACCGGCTTCGACATCTCGGAAAAAATGATCGCCACCGCGCGCCAGCTCTCGGCAGAAATGGGCCTGCAAGATCGCACGCATTACCGGCACGGCGATTTTGTCACGATGCACGAAAACGCGCCGGCCGCTGATGTAACGATTCTCGACAAAGTCATTTGCTGCTACGAAAACGCGCCGGAGTTGATCGCGCACTCGACCGCTAAAACGCGCCGGATTTACGCCGTCAGTTATCCGCGCCAAAACCCCATTGTCAAACTGGTTTTTCGGAGCACGAAATTCGTTCTCAAGTTTTTTCGGCAAGCCTTTCATCCTTATTATCACGAGCCGAAGCAGATTCAGAAATGGATTACGGAGGCCGGTTTCGCGAAGGTTTATGAGAAGGAAACGATGGTTTGGCTGGTTCAGGTGTTTCGTCGTATGCCAACATCGTGACAATGAGCAAAAGGTTTTGACTCATCCCACAAAGAGCCAAAGCCTTTTATATCTTCGCAAAATTTTACTGCATTAGGACAAGCTTTTTTGTCGCCACAAATTCTCCGGCGCGAAGCTGATAGAAATAAGTTCCGCTTTCAACGGCAAACCATAACTCGTTGCAGACGAATTGTTTTTGTGCCATGATCATCCCTTGAAAAAGTCAAGACATTTTTTTGTTGCCTTTTATTTGGAAAAGCAGTAATTTGATTCTAAAAATAAGGAACCATTTGCCATGTTGACAGCAGAATTGACGGAAAAAGAGCTGAAATCTCAACTCATCAAAGAGTTGGATAAGCTCGATAGGAAAAAATTGTTGACCGCTCACCAATTTATATCTCGCCTCATTGCTGATGAATTAATTGACGCCGTTACGCATGATTGGGAAACTGGGAAAGTTAACCAGGCAGCCATCAATAAAGCCATTGATGAACATCGCTCCAAGAACCCCTACGGAAACGTGAAAACTTGAGAGTCGTCATCGATACAAATGTTTTTGTCGAATCCATTTCCCCTTTTGTTATACCGCTCGATCCAACTTACTACTTCAATCTCATCTCTGTTGATCCTGACGACAACAAGTTTGTGGATTGTGCCATTGTAGCAAATGCTGATTATATTGTCACGAGCGATCACCATTATGATGTTCTCCAAAATATAGATTTTCCCAAAGTTCATGTCATTCACCCGGAGCAATTTATCAGGCTTCTCATCATAAATCTTTCATGACCGGCCGGCAATCCGCCAGCCATCTTTTCTGTCGTTAATTTCGAGGAGGTATCCCATGCCAGATCTCAGTGTGAACTTCTGCGGAATCAAATCCCCCAATCCGTTTTGGCTGGCCTCAGCGCCGCCGACCAATAGCGCTTATCAAGTCGCGCGCGCGTTTGATGCCGGCTGGGGCGGCGCGGTGTGGAAAACAATTGGCGAGCCGATTGTCAACGTCACCAGCCGTTACTCCGCCGTGCATTACGCCGACAAGCGCGTGATGGGGCTCAACAACATCGAGTTGATCACCGACCGGCCCATTGAGGTGAATCTCCGCGAAATTGCCGATGTCAAAAAACGCTATCCCAACAATGCGCTCATCGTCTCGCTGATGGTGGAATCCAAACGCGAAGCTTGGCACGAGATTGTGAAACGTACCGAGGACACCGGCTGCGACGGCCTCGAGCTTAACTTCGGTTGCCCGCACGGCATGAGTGAGCGCGGCATGGGCTCGGCGGTCGGGCAGGTGCCGGATTACGCTTGCATGATCGTCGAGTGGGTGAAGGAAGTCGCCGCTACGCCGGTGATCGTCAAGCTGACGCCGAACATCACCGACGTGCGTTACATCGCGCGTGCTGCAGCGCGTGGCGGTGCTGACGCAATTTCGTTGATCAACACCATTAATTCGATTACGAGCATCGATCTCGACACGCTGGCGCCGCGGCCGGCGGTGCGCGGCAAATCTTCGCACGGCGGCTATTGCGGCCCGGCGGTGAAACCGATTGCATTGAACATGGTCAATCAAATCACCGGCGATCCAGAGATGCACGCGTTGATGCATCGTGCAAACGGCAAGCAGAATGGCGCGCCGTTCCGCATTCCCCTCAGCGGCATCGGCGGCATTCAAAGCTGGCAGGATGCGGTGGAATTCATGCTGCTCGGCGCGACGAGCGTGCAAGTTTGCACCGCGGTGATGCACTACGGCTTTCGCATCGTCGAAGGTATGATCGAAGGCATGTCGAACTGGATGGAAGAGAAAGGCTTCCAAACGCCGGCGGATTTCATCGGCAAAACCGTCGATAACGTGACCGACTGGGGCCATCTCGATTTGAATTACAAGCTCGTCGCCAATATTGATGAAGAAAAATGCATTCACTGCGGCCTGTGTTACATCGCTTGCGAAGATGGTTGTCATCAAAGCATTCGCCTGCAACCGCAAAACGGCATCAATTACTATTCCATCAAAGAAGAAAGCTGTGTCGGTTGCAACATGTGCATGATCGTTTGCCCGGTGGAAGGTTGTATCGCGATGAAGGAAATCGATACCGGCAAGCCGGAGATGTCGTGGAACACGTATCAACAATGGTTGGCCGAGGGCAAGGTCGCGCCGATTCTGCCGCCGGAGCATGTTTGAACTGGTTGCTTGTTGCTGGTCGCTGGATGCTGCGGAAGCTAAAATTACGACAGTTGAAAAAGTTATATGAAGGAAACCTTGCAAGTCCTCAATCAAATGGTTGCGGATGGCGTGATTGACGGCTATGTGATCGGCGGCGCGATTGCCGCCACGTATTATCTTGAGCCGATTGACACGGACGATTTAGACGTTTTTTTCCACGTTGCCGTGCCTGCCGGCGGGCTGATCACGCTTTCGCCGTTGTATGAATATCTGCGCAAACTCGGCTATGAGCCGCAAGACGAAACGATAGAAATCGCCGGCTGGCCGGTTCAATTCCTGCCGGTTTTCAATCCGCTTTTGGAAGAAGCTTACGATCAAGCGGTGACGATCACTTTTCATGATGTGCCAACGCGCATTATGCAGGTTGAGCATTTGGTGGTCATCATGGTGCAAACCGGCAGACCCAAGGATTATGCCCGTATTCTGCGGTTTCTGGAGGCCGATGCCGTAAATGGCGCTGTCCTTGAGCCAATTCTTGCCAAGCATGGTTTGAGTGAGCCCTGGCAAGAGTTTTTGAGAAAATTTGATATACATCTTGGAAAGGAGTAACCGATAATGGTGCCAACTCGTTTGCCGCCGGAAGTCGCTGAGCTGCTGGCCCGACATGCAGAGTATCGCCGCCGGCGCGCGCGCCTCGGCTTTGAAGAAAAGATCGCGATCATCGAGCGAAGGCGCGAATTAAAGGGTTGGCGGAAAAATGCGGCGCCAACTCGCATGATTTCTTCCGCAGTTTTGCCCAACACGGACGAGCCGCAACCAAGCAAGAGGGCAACCGCGCCAATGAGCGCGAATTAACGCGAATAAGAAATATTAGCGTTGATTCGCGGTTTAAAAATGTTTGCCGAAAAAGCAACGATTTCACTTTTAACAGACATTTCCATTCACCGCACTGAAAAATAGAGAAATGGATCGAAGTAAAAAATGGCTTCCACGCGGATCAAAAACTCGTGCGGATAAATCCATGCAGCATTTTCTGTATGGTTTTTTAATCCGCGTGAGCATCATCTTTTTTTTCGTTCTTATTTACAAAAGTTCTCTCGCGCAGGACAATGCCAAAACGCTCACGATCATCCACACCAACGATCTGCAATCGCGGCTGCTCGGCTTTGCGCCCAATCGGGAATATACGCCTTTCACGTTGGGCGACGATCAGACCATCGGTAGCATTGCTCGCGTTGCGACGGTCATCAAAGCGCTCAAACAAAAATCGCCGGAAACCACGCTGGTGATCGATGGCGGTGATGTGCTCATGGGCACGCTCTTTCACACCATCGCGCGTGAAGAAAGCGCCGAGCTGCGGCTGCTGCAAGCGATTGGCTACGATGCGATTGCGCTCGGCAATCACGAATTCGATTTTCGTTCCCGCGGGCTGGCCCAAATTCTCAACGCCGCATTGGCCAAAGGCGATCTGCCGGCGTTGCTCTGCGCCAATATCGTTTTTAACGAAACCGATCCGCGCGACGACGAATTGCAAGCGTTGTTCGAGCACGGCGTGGTGAAGCCGTATCACGTTTTCGTCAAGAACGGCTGGCGCATCGGCGTGTTTGGCTTGATGGGCATTGACGCCGCTGAAGTCGCGCCCTTTGCCAAGCCGGTGACGTTTAGCGATCCGATTGCGGCGGCAAAAAAGATCGTCAAAACGCTCAAGAATGATGAACAGGTTGACGTCATCATTTGCGCTTCGCACGGCGGCGTGCGGATGAACTCGCGCCGCGAGTGGGAGGGAGAGGATGTGCAGCTTGCCGCCGAAGTGCCCGAAATCGACGTGGTGGTAGGCGGGCATTCGCATACGTTTTTAAACGAGCCGATCATCGTAAACAACACGCCCGTGCTTCAAGCCGGCGCGGAAGGGCGATATGTCGGCGTGCTGAATTTGCGGATCGAAAATGGTACGGTGGCGATGAAAGATTATCAAAGTATCGCGATCAACGATTTCATTGCTGGCGATCGCGACATTCAGACGATGGTTGATCATTATCAGGAGATCATTAACCGGAAGATACTCAGCCCTTACGGATTTTCGTTCGATCAAAATATTGCTGAAACCGCTTTTGATTTGACGATCAAGGCCGAAGAATCAAATTTGGGCAATCTCGTCGCCGACGCGATTCGCTGGAGCATCGACAAATATGAGCACGACCCAACACGGCCAAATACGCGAACGGTCATTGCCGTAGAGTCGAATGGGGTGATTCGGGACGATTTGTTGATGGGAAAATTCGGCCTGCTCCAAGTTTCCGATCTTTTCAGAGTCGTGCCTTTGGGCATCGGCATGGTGGATGATCAACCAGGTTTCGCTTTGATGAGTTTCTATCTCACCGCGCCGGAGATCAAAAAGGCTTTTGAGGTTTTGACCTCGGTGCACCCTCTAAAAGGGTGGGATTATTTTTTGCAAATCTTAGGCGCAAAATTTCGTTACAATCCCAACCGCGTGATTTTTGATCGCGTCATCGACATTGAAATTGCCGGCGCCAACGGCAATTTCGCGCCGCTTGATCTCTCGTCGCGCAACCAGCAGCTCTACAAAATCGGCTGCAATATTTTTGTGGGAACGTTCATCAAGCTCGTTGGCGACTTTACCTGGGGTTTCTTGCGCATCGTTCCTAAAGACAGCTCGGGCAAGCCCATCGAAGATTTGAACACGGCTTTGGTAGACGCCGATCCCGCCGAGGCGGGGATTCAAGAAGCCAAGCAATGGGTTTCATTTCTGGATTACCTGAGAAATTTTGATGATACAAACGGCAACAACATTCCCGACATGCCGGAACGATACCGCTTTCCACAGGGCCGCATTGTGCAAGTTGACAGTTGGAGTCCGGCGCTGCTTTATAAAAACGCGACGGTTGTGACGTGGAGCGCCAGTGGTTTGATTTTGGTTTTGCTGCTCGGGTTGGTTTGGTTGGTTCGACTGATGGCAAGACCATTAATGAAGAGAGCCGTGGCCTCCAAAATGAAAGCTCGTGTGGATGTTAAAACTTGAGTTGGGCAGGCTACTCTAAGTTCGTGAATCATTATTTTTTGAAAAACTTAGGAACATTGCATCATGAAATCAATCCGCATCCATCAACACGGCGGGCCGGAAGTGCTCAAGTACGAAGATGTTCCCGTGCCAGCGCCAGGCCCGAAAGAAGCATTGGTTAAAATCGCCGCAATCGGCGTCAACTTCATCGATGTTTATCATCGCACCGGACTTTACAAGAATGCGCCGCCGTTCACGCCAGGAAGCGAGGCCTCCGGTGTGGTGGAAAGCGTCGGCAGTGAAGTTACGGATTTGCAGCCAGGGCAACGCGTGGCGTTTGCGTCGGTGCTGGGGACGTATGCGGAGTACGTCGTCGCGCCGGCATGGCGGCTCGTGTCTTTTCCGGATAAAATTTCTTTTGACTCTGCGGCCGCGGCGATGCTGCAAGGCATGACCGCGCATTATTTGACGCATTCGACTTTTCCGTTGAAATCGGGCCAAACCTGTTTGATCCATGCCGCTGCCGGCGGCGTGGGGCTACTCTTCATTCAATTGGCCAAGCGCCTCGGCAGCCGCGTCATCGGCACGGTTTCCACCGAAGCGAAAGCGCAGCTTGCCAAAGAAGCCGGTGCGGACGAGGTGATTCTTTACACGCAACAGGATTTTGAAACGGAGGTGAAGCGGCTCACCAACAATCGCGGGGTGGAAGTGGTTTATGATTCCGTCGGCAAAACCACGTATGAAAAGAGTCTCAATTGTCTTGCGCCAAGAGGATATTTGGTATGCTTTGGTCAATCAAGCGGGGAGGTGCCACCAATCGCGCCGTTGCTCTTGAGCGCGAAAGGCTCGCTTTTTCTCACGCGCTGCAAATTAGCCGATTACACCACCACGCGCGAAGAATTGCTCCGGCGCGCCGGTGACGTGCTGAATTGGGTCGCCAACGGATCGCTCAAGCTGCGCATTTATCAAACTTTTTCATTGGCCGAGGCTGCGGAGGCGCATAAGCTTTTAGAAAGCCGGCAGACGACGGGAAAGTTGCTGTTGCAACCTTAAATCAGAGAATGGCCATTTTACCGATCAGAGTTTTCCCCTCGACGGTCATGACGTAGAAATAAATCCCGCGAGCATATTGAGACGCGGGGAAAGTGGCGCGATGCGCGCCGGAGGGCAGCACGCGATCCACCAAAACTTCCACGGTTTGTCCGGTGACGTTGACTACGCGCAGATTGACTTTTGCCGCGTACTGCAAAGTGAAGGGAATGGTCACCTCGGCATGATTTGAAGCATTCGCGGCGGTGAGCGAAAACGGATTGGGGTAGGCCGGCGCCAAACTAAAATCTCGCGGCGACTCCGTCGAGGGTGTCTCGTGGACGGCAGTCGGCTCGCCATTTTCAAAAAGAAAAATAATATCCGCCTCTTCGTCGATGCCGGTCATGTCGAGATCGCCGTCGAGATCGCGATCGTGAAACACCGCGCAGGAGCCGGCCTGCCTCGCCGGCAATGACCGCGGATTGATGAATTTCCCGTTGCCGGAATTTTCGTAAAGCGTCCAATTGCTGCTGTTGTAGTTGCTGGTGACGAGATCGAGATCACTATCGCCGTTCAAATCACCCAGATCGATCGCCAGCGGAAAATTGCCGACGGGATTGGTTTCGGCGGGCAAGAGCCGGCCCGTGCCGTCGCCGCGAATAACAGCGACGTTGTGTTCGACGGCGTTGGCCGCCACGACGTCGACGTGTCCATCGCCATCCACATCGCCGGCCGCAACCATCCACGGACTTCCGCCGCAATTGACTTTTGCCGAGAACGTCAAACCGCCGTTGCCATCTCCCAATAAGAGAATCATTTCCTTGCTGCCGAATGCGCCGACGAACAGATCGAGAATGCCGTCTTCATTCGCATCGGCGGCGACGCAAGCGGTCTCGTTGGCGCCGCCGGCCTCGATGAAAATGCTTGTCGAAAAAGTGCCATCGCCCTGGTTGTATAAAATGGAAAGATTATTGCCAACGCGATTAGCGGTGACGATGTCCATGTCGCCGTCGCCATCCAAATCCATCACACTCAATCCGCGCGGCTCGCGGCCAACGGCGTAATTCGTTGGAGCCGACAATCCGCCGCGACCATTGCCCAATAAAACACTCACCGCGTTGCCTGAAATATTGCCGACGGCAAAATCCGTGATGCCATCGCCATTGAAATCCACGCCCTCGTTCGTGCTCGGCTTCGAGGGAATGGGAAGTTGCTGGCGCGATGAATAGATGTAGTTCCCCTTGCCGTCGTTCAGAAAAATACGAATATCGTGCGCATCTTCATTCGGCACCGTGAAATCGTGGTAGCCGTCGCCGTTCAAGTCGCCGGCGTAAGCGCCATACGTTCTGATCTTGGACTCGTTGGCAAAGCGCACCGGCAGCTCGCTTTTCAAACGCAACGTCATGTCGCCGCGACCGGACGCCGTCCAGAAATTCCACGTGTAGCCGCTGGCAAGCAAATCGCCGGTCGCGCCCTTGACACGTTTCGAGACGGCAACGGTAATCCACTCGCCGGCGGAAAATTTCTTTGCCGGCAGAAAGCGAACCTGGCGATTGCCATCTTCCAAACGGAATTCGCCCGGCATGACGCCGGCCCAACGCCCGAAGATCGTGATGGCGTTGGGATTGATCGTGGCGGGATCAACCGGCGCCTCAAATTCGATTTTGATTTCCGGCGCAAGGCCGGCGGTCATCGATTGCGGCTTTGGAGAAATTGACTTGACTTGCAGGGCGGCGGAGAGGAATGTTGTCAGCAGAAGGAATGAACAAATGGTGCAACGCAAAATTATTTTGAAATTCATTGATTTGCCCAAAGCTTAACGTGGACAAGCCACAACCAAAAAGCAAAAGCGCACGCAAAGACGCTGAGACGCAAAGGGTACGCAAAGATTTTCTCTGCGTTATCTTTGCGCCTTCGCGTCTTTGCGTGAAGTTTTTTTCTTTTTCTACAAAGATTTGACGCTTAGTGCCTCTTCATCTCAGACAAATATTGCAAAATGCCGCGCGCCGCGATCTTGCCGTGTTCGACGGCATCGACCACTTCGCCGCCGCCGTTGACGCAATCGCCGCCGGCAAAGAGGCCTGACACGGAGGTGGCGCCGGTCTCAGGATTAACGACGACGCGTTTGCCATCAACGTTTAAGCCGGGGATCGATTTATAGAGATCGTATAACCCATCCTGGCCAAGGGCTTTCACCACCATGTCGCACGGAATGACGTGGTCGGAGTTGGGAATTGGCCCCAGCTTGTTGTCGCTCGTCATTTGGGTTTTGTAGCATTCCAACCCGGAAACTTTGCCGTTGCCGTCGAGAATGCGGCGCGGCGCCGTGTGCCAGAGAAATTTGACGCCATCGGATTTGGCGAGGTTGTATTCGTATTTGAAGGCGGGCATTTCTTTTTCACTGCGGCGATAGACGATGGTGACCGCAGCCGCACCGAGCCGCGCCGCTGCGGTTGCGACGTCGATTGCCGTATTGCCGGCGCCGAGCACGAGCACGTTTTCACCGACGAGGCACTCTTCAAACTTTTTGAGCCGCGTTGGGACGATGAACTCCAGCGCCTCAAAACAACCTGCCAAGTTTTCTCCTTCGATGCCGAGGTTCGCGGTTTTACCAAGGCCGGCGCCGAGAAAGACGGCATCGTATTCGGCGAGCAGCTTGGTGGCGGGCAAATCTTTTCCCACCGGCGTGTTGGTGCGCACCTCGATCCCGATTTGGCGAACATACTCGACTTCCGACAGCGCAAAATCCGTGGTCATTTTGTAGGCCGCAATGCCGTATGTATTCAAGCCGCCAGTGACGGATTGCGCCTCGAACACTACGCTATCCACGCCATGTTTGGCCAGCTCGTGCGCGCAGGAAAGTCCGGCGGGCCCGGCGCCGATGACAGCGATTTTTTTCCCAAGCGCCGACGCCTTTTTGAAAAATTGAATATGGCTTGCCATGGCGTAATCCGTGGCATGTCGCTGCAGCAGGCCGATTTGAATCGGCTTCTCGTTGAGGCCATTGAATACACATGCACCTTCGCACAGCACTTCCGTCGGACAGGCGCGAGCACAAGAGCCGCCGAAGATATTGGCGGAAAGAATGGTCTTCGCCGAGCCTTTGAGATTGCGCTCCATAATTTGCCGGATGAATTTCGGCACGTCGATGTGCGTCGGGCAGGCGCGCATGCACGGCGCATCGTAACAAAACAAACAGCGCGAGGCTTCGATCACCGCCTCGTTCGGAGTAAGCGCCGGCGCCATATCGGCGAAGTTTTTTTGCAATTCGATTGGCGAAAGCCGGGAAGGTTGAATGGGCATATCGATCACTCGGTTTGATGAAAAGACGAGATTTGAATCACAACCGATTTTTTTCAACAACAAGCACAAGCCACTAATTTAACAGATTAAAATTGAGAGTCAAGCGCTTGGAGCATTATTAGGAACCGTATTTTTTTTAATTTTTTTCACGAATCATCGAAGCTGCGGAATAACCTGTTGCGGTTGGATATGGCCGCCTCGATTTTGTAGGAACGGATTTTATTTTTTCATGAGTTTCCGCGCGCTTTACAGTTTCGTTGGCAATTCGACGTATCTCTTCGATAGCGAGACTTGTCATTTCAACCAGTTTCACAAGTTGCGTTTCGGTCAACGGTTTTGCCGGTGGTCGATTTTCGATATAGCCTTCGATCTCTTCGACCGCAATTTCCATTTCTTGCGCCAGTTGGGAAATGAAAATGTTCTTGATTGTCAGAGTGCTCTCGAACAGTTCACCCAAGGAATGCATTTGCGAAGGGTTGCGGAAATTGGCCTCGGCTTGGGCAAGCTGTTGCGCGTGGATTTCCTTCATGATCTCGATTCGTTTTTCATCACGATATTGAGACAGATCTTTAGGAATGCCAAAGCTTTTGAGAATCCGTTCGATTTGTTCGGTCGTAAATGGCCGATAAGGTGAAGTTTCAACCAAATGCCGCAAATATTCTTCAAAAGCTTTGAGATATTGTTTGCGTTGCTTTGCCATAATTTGCCTCGTTTATTGGGATTGCTGAACTTCTGTCCGTAATTTCACCAGGACGCGAGATTTTAGGCTGCGAAAAGCACCACTCGTCTTGATTTGCATGATCCCCATGGTGTAGCTTTCCGAAGCGCCCAAGAGCAGTAATCCGACAAACTGTTGGTAGCGACCCGGTAATCTCAAAATTGCTTCCTGAACTTCGAGAGGCAATCTTTCCAAAGGAGATAAATCGTCATGCAAATCCTTGCCCTCATTTGCGACGGCCTCATCAGTTGCCGGCAACTCTCTAAAAGCGAGGCGCTCATTTTTGCGTTTCCTCAGCCAATTCAAGCAGCGGTTGTGAAAAATGCGAAACGCCCAGTGGACAAACTTGCCTCGCTTTGGATCAAAGTGCCTAATTCTGTGATAAATGTTCATAGTGGCATCTTGAACGATGTCTTTCGCGTCTTGCTCATTGAAGCCGAACTTTCGCTGGATATACACAGTAAACCAGGTGTATAGCTCGGCGTCCAATTCGCGGTAGGCCTTCTCATCCTTTGTTCGCAGCCTGGCAATAAAATCCGGCTGGTTGAATTTATCCAAAAGCGAGGTTTTAGTATTCAAATGTCGTTCCTATTATATATACAATTGGGCATTAGACTTTGCTGCACTTTGCGAAAATTTTTATCGTGTGCATCATGCGCCGCCATTTTTTTAAAAAACGCATTACATTGTCACGGCTACACTTTGGGCATGACTTTGATGCCGTTCGCAATAATGGGTATTTGAGATAAGTTCCAGTTACCCTTTTGGATCTGCTGTTTGAAACAAGCCGTCCGATAGATCGTTCGTCGGACAGCCTCGCGATGATGTGTGCTAAGCCACTTGTGCCGGGCATTGACATACGCGGCAGTCCAGGCCTTTTCATTGCCGCCTAATGACGGCGGGTTTTCCGGAAACATCTGCCGGATGACCCACAGAATGTTGCCGCTGTGAATAAAAGAGTCATAGATGACCAGCGCCGAAAGCGGCAACGTGAATTTTTCCCGATCCGCCCACGCCATCGCCGGGCGAAAATGGGCGTCGTCGAAAAACTGATCTTGTACTCGCCGCATAACCAAATCTTCCCGTCCCGCGCGGCGCAGCAAATTTTTAAAATCATTATTATCGGTCAGTGGCCTGCTGCCGACGTCCTCGGCGTAGCGGCTCAGGGCCTGGCTAAAGATGCCGTTCGCGACAACGTACGCCTGCACCAATTGCCGGAGCTTGCCGTATTCCGTCGTCTGCGACCGGCCATACGTAATTTGGCGGATGTTGTGGGGGCCATCGTGATAGATGGTGATGGCTCCATAGTCGCCATCCGGCGTTCCGGTCTCAAAGACGTTGACGACGCGCTCAATCAGGCTTTTTTGTGTTGGGGTTAAAGTCATACGGCCTCCTGAAAAAATTCAAACGTTTTTTAATCCATCCACCATCGTTAATTAATAGGCGCGAACGCGAAAACGGCTTCGCCGTCGAAAGGCCGTTTCAAGTTCTGCCAAAGCGTTTATCCAACTCCTCAAGGGGAATCTGAATCATCACCGGCCGGCCGTGTGGGCAGAAATAGGGGGACTTCGTTGTGAACAACTGATTGATGAGCGCCTGCATCGTGGCGGGAGTGAGACGGTCGCCGGAACGCACGGCGGTGTGACAGGCATACGAGCGCGCAACGTTGTCACGAATTTCCAATTTCTCGCGTTTGCCGCGCCGAAACTCATCGATGAGCTGCAACAAAATTTTTCCGTCTTGCAAGTTGTTGGCATAACGCGAGCCGGAAGGCACGGCTTCAATCATCATGGTTTGCCGGCCAAAGTATTTGACCACAAAACCGAGACGTTCGAGAAACGGCAAAAATTCCGTGAGCAGCTCAAAATCTTCGACGCTCAATTCGACCAAAACCGGAAACAGCAATTGCTGCGGCGCGGGATTTTGTTTTTCAAACGTCTCCAACGCCTGCTCGTACAAAATACGCTCGTGCGCCACGTGCTGATCGATGATCACCAGCCCGGATTTGGTCGGCGATAAAATGTAACGATTGTGAATTTGCCAGATTTTAATGTCTTGATCTCTAAGGTCCGAAGTCGAATCGCCACTGGACTGAGTCGAAGCAAGAGCGACGGATTGCGGCGCAGAAGGAGAGGGAGGCGGAAGATTGAAGCCCAACTGCCGGCCAGGATGCTGCACGCGAAAATTCGATGGCGGCGTCAATTGCAACGGCGGCGCTTCGTTCTCCGAGGCCGGCATTTCCGGCGCGGCAGGCCAATTCATCTCCGGAATTGCGTGACCTAAATTCGTTTCAACCGGAACGACCGCCGCCGAGCTTAGGCTGCGCCGCACGGTGTTGCGAAGAATCGCGTAAATCAGCCGATCATCGGCAAATTTGACTTCCATTTTTGAGGGATGAACATTGACGTCGACGCGCGCCGGATCGACCTTCAGAAACACCGCATAAAATGGAAATCCGCCGTGCGCGAGAATTTCTCCATACGCCGCGATCACGGCGTGATTCAGCGACTTGTCGGTGATGTAACGCTGATGAAGATACAAATATTGCTCGCCGCGCGCCTGCCGCACCGTGCTCTGCTTGCCCACCACGCCGGAAATTTCCACCGCCGGGCTTTTTTCGTTGATCTCGATGAGCGCATCGCGCAAGCGGCTCCCGAACAAGGTCACGATGCGCTCGGTTAAACTCGCGGCCGGCGGCATGTCGAAAATAATTTCATCTTCGTGCACGAACGTAAATTGTACGTTTGGAAACGCAATGGCAAACCGGTACATCACCGCGATAATTTGGCGATATTCTGTTGTCGCCGATTTCAGAAATTTGCGGCGCCCCGGCGTATTGAAAAAAAGATTTTTCACCGCCAGGTTGGTTCCCGGCGTTCCTGAGCCGATACTCACGGCCGGCGGCGCGCTGCCTTCCATCTGCAGCCATGTCGCTTCCGTCGCGCCGGCTTCCATTGTGCGCATTTCAACGCGTGCAATCGAAGCGATGCTGGCCAACGCCTCGCCGCGAAAGCCGAGCGTGCGAATCGCCTCCAAATCCTCGGCGGCCGCAATTTTGCTTGTCGCGTGACGCTGAAACGCCAGCAAAGCATCTTCGCGGCTCATGCCGCCGCCATTGTCCACCACTTGAATCAGCGCGCGCCCGCCTTCCTTGACGATCACCGAAATTTCCATCGCGCCCGCATCGATGGCGTTTTCGACCAACTCCTTCACGACTGAAGCGGGACGTTCCACCACTTCGCCGGCGGCGATTTTGTTGATCAGATCTTCCGGGAGAATGTGAATTTTTTGTTTTTGATTGCTCAAGTTTTCACCTCGATTTCTTGCTGCTGATTGCTTGTTTCTGGTAGCTGTTTTTGGTGCAGCTCTCGCAATTCAATGAGCAACGAGTAACAAGAGACAAGCAACGAGCGGCCAGCTACCAGCAACCAGCAACCAGCTACAAGAGTCCTTCGTCCGCAAAACTAAAAAATTTGCCGTCACCAATGATCACATGATCGAGCACGCAAATACCGGCGCTTTTGCACGCTTCGACGAGCTGCTTGGTGATCTGCCGATCATCGGCGCTCGGCGCCGGCTCGCCGCTGGGATGATTATGCGCGAAAATCACCGACGCCGCCTTGCCGTTGATCGCCTCTTTGAGCACTTCGCGCGGCGTGACGAGGCTTTGATTCAGCGTGCCTTCAAACAGCTTATGCTCTTTGATCAGCTTGTTTTGCATCGTCAACAACAACATGATAAAAATCTCGCGCGGTTGATTGCGCAAACGCTCGTGCAAATGATCAAAAACATTCTGGCTCGTTTGAATATGTTTCCGTTCCGGTCGTTTTTCTTCCGCCAGTTTCCGGCCGATTTCGAGCGCGGCCTTGATTTGCGCGGCTTTGGCCGGGCCGAGGCCGCGAATCTCACAAAGCTCTGCAATACTGATCGCATCCAACCCGCGAAAGCCGTGACATCGATCAAGCAGATGAAAAGCCAAATCAAGCGCCGAACGCTTGCCGTCGCCCGTGCGCAAAATAATCGCCAGCAGTTCCGCCTCCGACAAACTCTCCGCGCCGTGTTGAATCAGCCGTTCGCGCGGCCGCTGGTCTTTTGGCAAATCCGTCATGCGAATTTTGTATTCCATGCACCTACCCGGTTTTTATTGAGTCTGAATTCAGAAAAACTGTCACAACTGCGAAGATTTTTGATTGCGGTTTGAAAGCCGCGTTACGAATAAGCAAAATGATTTTTTATAGCTCAAAGCATCTCGCCCTTGCTTTTTGTCAAAAATTTAACTAATTTTTTAGCCGTTGCCAAGAGAAAGTTTGAATTATTCGGAGAATTTTGTATTAGTCATTTTTACGACAAGCTGGCCCGTGTTCTCGCCTCCTTGCTTAACCGGCGTGATCAAGCCCTCAGGTGGTTTCGTCTGCATGTGATTCGCCAGCCCGCGCGCATGTTGGTGATCAGCTTTATCCTGCTGATCGGCGCCGGCACCGCCGGTCTCATGCTGCCGCAATCCAGCGCCGGCGCGCCGATTCGTTTTATTGATGCGCTCTTCACCATCACCTCGGGAAGTTGTGTGACTGGCTTGGCGGTTTTTGACGTTGGCTCGCAGCTCACACGCTTTGGGCAGATCGTGTTGTTGATCGCGATTCAGCTCGGCGGCCTCGGCATCATCACCTTCTCGACGTTTTTCATTCTCATCGTCGGCGGCAGCATTTCGTTTCGCGGCCAGAATATTTTGCAGGAAACCTTCAGCCAGCAGCCGATGGGCGATTTCGGCGCGCTGCTGAGATCAATCATCGTCGTCACGTTGGGAATCGAGCTGACCGGCGCCTTGCTGTTGTACCTGCGCTTTAGCCAACTGCATCCGCCCGGCACTGCGGCTTATTACAGCGTATTTCACAGCGTCTCCGCATTTTGCAACGCCGGTTTCGCCTTGTATCCCGATAACTTCATCCGCTTTCAGTCGGATTGGTATTTCAATTTGATTATTTGTGCGTTGATCGTATGTGGCGGACTCGGCTTTGTCGTGTACTACGATCTCGGCGAATTTTTTTTTCGTCGCGAGCGCCGGCGCGGCACCAGTTTGAGTTTTCACACGCGACTCACCGTCATCGTAACCGTATGCCTGATCATCGGCGGCGCCATCGGATTTTTTTTCTTCGAAATCAAAAATGTGCTGCGGCCGCTTGATTGGCCGACCAAAATTCTTGCGAGCATTTTTCAATCCGTCACGCCGCGCACCGCCGGTTTCAACACCGTGCCGTTCGATCAGCTTGCCAACGGCACCTTATTTTTCGTCATCATGCTTATGTTCATCGGCGGCTCCAGCGGCTCCTGCGCCGGCGGCATCAAAACCAGCACCTTCGCCGTGCTCGTCGCACTCGCGTGGGCGAGATTCCGCGATCAGCAAGAAGTTAATTTGCTGCGGCGGCGCATTCCCGACAGTGTCGTCTCCAAAGCCATTTCCGTCTCTTTGTTCGCGATATTGGTTATCATTTTTTTCACATTTTGCCTGCTCGAGAGCGAGCTCGGCGGTGTCGCCCAAAAAGAAAGCCGGGGCCAATTCATCGGCATTCTCTTTGAAACAATATCTGCATTCGGCACCGTTGGCTTGAGCACGGGCGTTACGCCGGCGCTTTCCGATTTTGGCAAGCTCGTCGTCACGGTGGTGATGTTTCTCGGACGCGTCGGGCCGCTCACCGTCGCCATCGCCGTCACCAAAGCCGTCAGCCGCCGCTATAAATATGCGAGTGAAACGTTTCTGGTGGGGTGAACAACGTTCGCCAGTTTACCGGTTGGTCAGTTAGCCGGCTAAACTGGTCAACAGGATAACTGGCGAACCGGCTAACTTTTTTTAATATGCGTAAAATTGCAGTGATCGGAATGTCGAGCTTCGGCTATTTTCTCTGCCGCGCCATGGCCGATCGTAAATTATCGGTGATGGCGATTGACAGCAACGAAGCCAAAATTGACGACGTCAAGCCGTTTGTCGAAAAAGCCATCATCGCCGACGCCACCGACAAAGACGTGCTCGTAAATCTCGGCATTGCCGAGTCCGACGCCGTCGTCGTCAGCCTCGGCGATAAAATGGATGCCAGCATTCTCGTCACCTACTATCTGCGCGAGCTTGGCGTGAAAGAAATTATTGCCAAAGCCATGAGCGAAGATCACGGCAAAATCCTCAACGTTATCGGCGCCAGCGAAGTGATCTTCCCGGAGAAAGATATGGCCGAGCGTTTGGCCACCCGTTTGGAGCGCAGCTCGATTTTGGAGTACTTCGAAATCGCCGAAGGCTACAGCATTATCGAATGGGCGCCGCCAAATTCCTTCGTCAATAAAACCCTGGCCGAGCTTGACCTCACCAACAAATACAACGTGCAGGTCATCATGGTCAAGGAAGTCGTGCCCGAGCGCGTCACCGTCGTTCCCAAAGCCACCCAGCTCATCAAAGACAGCGACGGCCTCGTTCTGCTTGGCCGCGACGAAGATTTGGAGCGGCTGCAGAAGATGAAAGAATAGGACTCTTTCGTAGTCGCGCCTTTAGGCGCAAGAGTTGCGCACGATTGAATCCAATCCAAAGAGAAATCATATTGCCTAACCTAACCGATATGAGGCGTAGCGATGGAGACAAGCAAGGATCGATTTGAAGCAACGGCGGTTGCAAAAAAGAAGTTGATCTATCAAAGCGATCTCGAAGATGGACTTGTTCTTGCCAATCAACCTCCGGAAAATGAGCTATTTTATACTCTCGAAGAAGTTGCTGTTTTGATAGAAGATTTGATCGGGATTGATACGCCGACAGGTAGCAATGGACGAATTTTGGAGATGTACCCAAAAGAATATTGGTTTAAATATGAGGTTGCGAAACGATTAGGCTATCATTTTTCTCCACTTGCAGAACTCTTTCCTGGGATTCGTCACCAAGCGCTGGAGAAAAAACATCATACCAAGAGGGAGATCGATTTTGATTTCGGACGTTACCACCCAGGCTCTGATGAAATCATTAATGAAACTTGGAATCGAAAAATCCAACTCAAGGTGAATCAAATTCGTTATCTCATCGCTCTTGCTCCTCCTCCGCAATTCAAAGTTACGACACTAATTTTGCTCACGGGTGCACAAATCGTAAGCGTCTTCGGTGTATCACCCAAAGCAACGATTAAATACCAAATGGGTATTTCAGATAAGTGGCGCGACGCGCATCGGGGCAAAATGATGGTCGGGGAAAAGATTTGGTTAAAAACATAGCGACAAGTCTTTATGATGTTACTTTTGTTGTATGTCCTCATCAACTAACCCATTTGTCATCATCCTCATCGGCCCGACCGGCGTCGGCAAAACCGCGGTTTCATGTGAATTGGCCAAACAACTTCCGGAAGAGACGGAAATTATCTCGGCGGACTCGCGGCAGGTGTATAGGTACATGGACATCGGTACGGCCAAGCCGTCACCGCAACTGCGCGAAAAAATCACGCATCATTTTATCGACGCCTGCTATCCGGATCGAAATTACAGCGCCGGTGAATTTGGCGAAGAGGCGCGCGAGGAAATTGGCAAAATCCTGGCGAGGGGACATTGGCCGATTGTGGTTGGCGGCTCCGGACTTTATTTACGCGCGCTACTCGAGGGATTTTTTGCGCCAAAAGTTTCCAACCAGGAAATACAAGCGCAATTGAAGCGCCGCGCCGAAACTGAAGGCAGCCGACAACTTCATGCCGAATTAGCCAAAATCGATCCGGGCTCCGCGGCGCGATTGCATCCCAATGATAGCCATCGCATCGTCCGCGCGCTGGAGATTTATTATGCCAGCGGCAAACCGGCGAGTGAATTGCGGCAGTATCCCAACGAACCGGCGGATTTTATCTATCGCCTCATCGGACTCAACATGCCGCGCGCCGATCTGTATGCGCGCATCAATCAGCGCGTCGATAAAATGGTCGCCGAAGGTTTGGTTGACGAATGCAAACGTTTGTTGGAGATGGGTTACTTGCCGGAGCTGAATGCGCTCAAAACCGTCGGCTATCAGGAAGTGTTTCAGCATTTGCGCAACGAGATTTCGTATGACGAGATGGTTGAATTGATCAAGCAACATTCACGAAACTATGCGAAACGGCAAATGACCTGGTTTCGTAAAATGAACGGCGTGAAATGGTTCGACGTGAAGCCGGAAGATTCGGCGGAAAAAATTGCTGCGCTTCTTCTTCTTTATTTGAACATATCTCAAGCGGATTAAATATCGCCGCAGAAATGCACGCGCAAACCGAGTTCCCGCATGGCGGCGGCTTTGGCAAACAGGCCGCGTCGCGCGCTTTTCAAATCCGGCGCATAGACCACATGAATGTGATTCGACTTGTGCCGCGCCATCATTTGATCGCGCGTGATGCCTCTCATCACCGCGTGCATGATCGGCCATTGCGGGGTGGTCAGCCGCCAGCGCTCTTGCGTTTCTTCATCGGGCAATTTGACGGCTTCCGCAATACCGGTGTCGTATTGCAATCTTTCCTCGGCGATGAAGACGCGACTCCAAACCACGAAGCCGGGTTTGCTGACGCCTTTTAACGAGCCGCCGCCGAGTCGAAAATACATGGGCGGTTGGCGTTCACTCGAAGCGCCTTTGTATCCGTCAATGAAATGCGCCGGCGGCGCTGCGCCGGAAATCTCCAACACCCAGACAAAATCGTCGATGCCGTCGCCTTGGTAATGCCGGCCCCACCGCAAATCGTGCAGCGTATTTTCCGGCGGAAAACCCAACTCGCGCCAAAGCTGATACGTCACCAGCGCATCCAATCCCGCGCACTCGTCGACCTCGTTAAAATGCGGCAGCGCTTCGCCTTTGAATAATTCTTTTCCAGTCTCTTCATGATACACCGGCGGGCGGTCAACATTGTTCAAAAGCCCCTCGACCAAATCGGAAGCCGGCGTGAGATCTTTCAAGCCTTGTTGATATTGAATGCCGATCGCGGCGCAGCCAAATTCATCCGCCAACCGAACCGCGGCGATATACATTTTGCATTGTTCGAGCACTTGAGGTTCCGTCAACTCCGTCGCTTCGTCTTTGCCAAAATGAAACCTCATGCCTTTCGCCAACAGCCACTCGTAAACGTTGCGCGCTTCGTGATGCGATACCGTTTGCATTTTTGCGTACAGCGTCGATTGGCTCAACCGCTCTTTGAACACGCCGGTGGGATGCAGCAATTCATCGGGAATAATCGCGTTGTACATGCCCATGCAGCCTTCATCAAACACGCCGAGAATAGCCTTCTTCCGGCGAAAAGTCTGCGCGAATTTTCTACCGATCTTTTCCACCTTTTCCGGTATTCTCGCCTCTTTGTAAGGAATCACATGCGAGTCGTCGTGTTCGATGTCGTTTTTCTGCATCCAACGCTGCAAGCCTTTGCGAAAGAAACGATCGATGAAATCTTCGCTCCACAACGTGGAATATTTCACACCGGCCTTGGTGAGTGAGGCGTTGAGATTCAACAAGCCAACGAGTCCGGGCCATTGGCCGCTCCAGTTCGCCATCGTCAAAATCGGGCCTTTGTGCATGAACAATCCGGGCAGAATATGATGGCTGTATTGCCAAACCGCTTCCGCCACGATAAGCGGCGCTTTCGCGGGGATTTGATTAAAAACCGCGATGCCGTATTTCTGGCTGTCGATAAAACCGTGCTTCTTTTCCGGATTGTAGGCATGGGCGCGCTCAATTTTTCCGCCGAGCTTTTCGACGGCGGCCACAATCTTTTTTTCCATCTCCGTTTGGGCCGGTTCACAGTTTTGATTCGCCGCCAGCCGCAGATCGCCGTTCGCGACCAAATAAATTGTTTTCATATTCTCCTCGCGCTATAAAGTTACGATAACGACAAAGTTTGTGATTGTCAAATTATTTTTTAATCAGGAAATACTTGCTTGCGAACGTGGTTTTATTTACATTTTGTTATGAAAGTTCTCCTCATCCAACCTCCGGTCGAGGATTTTTATCAAACCACGATTCGGACATTGCCGGTTGGATTGCTTTATCTCGCGGCCTCATTGAAACAAGCGGGAAACCAAGTTGAAATTCTCGATTGCCAGGCCACGGAAAAGAAGCAGACCATCGAAGTGCCGCCGGAGTTTGCCTTTCTCAAGCGCTATTATCGTCCCGGCAATTTGAGTCCGTTCAAGCTTTTCAGCCACTATCGGCATTACGGTTTGCCGTGGGAAGAAATAAGCGAGCGCATTCGCACGTCAAATGCGGATGTGATCGGCGTTTCATCGTTGTTCACACCGTTTTATCGCGAAGCGTTTCGCGTTGCGGCCATTGCGAAAGAATTGGATGCGACGCGCCCCTTGATCATGGGCGGCGCGCATGTGAATGCGTGTCCCGAACAAGTGCTGGCCAATCCGAATGTCGATTTTGTTTTGCTCGGCGAAGGCGAGCGCACATTACCGGAGTTGGCTGTTGCACTTGCAGATGGCAGATTCTCCGCAATCGACTCGATTTGCGGCGCCGGTTACAAAGTAAATGGCAAGCTTCATCTTCCTGAACATGGCGATCTCATTGAAGACATCGAAGGTTTGCCGTTGCCCGCGCGCGAATTGATTGATCCGGCGCGCTACACGCTCGGCGGCAAAAGATTGACGATGCTCGTCACCAGTCGCGGCTGTCCTTATCACTGCACGTTCTGCTCAATTTTTCTCACCGCCGGCCGGCAATTTCGTACGCGCTCGATTAGCAGCATCATTGATGAGATGAAAATTTGTCGCGAGAAATACGGCACCGAGATTTTTGACATCGAAGACGACAATTTTAGCTTCGATCAAAAACGCGCCGCGCAAATTCTCGCCGCCATTCGCGAAGAGTTTGGTGAAGGGCAAATCGAATTGCTGGCGATGAATGGCATCTCCGCCGCGAATATCAGCGAGCCGCTGGTTGAAGAAATGAAACGCACCGGCTTTCGCGCGTTGAATCTCGCGCTGGTCACGAGCGACAAGCAGCAACAACGCGCCACCAAACGCCCCGGCTCCACCAGCCACTTTGATCGCGTCGTAAAAAAGGCAGCAGAAGCCGGCCTTGAGATGGTGAACTACGTCATTCTCGGCTTGCCGGATTCCACGATTGAGGAAATGCTCGACTCGATCATTCATCTCATGCAACGCCCCGTGCTCATCGGCCCCAGCGTGTTTTACGCCACGCCCGGCACGGAAAGTTATCGCCAGTGCGCCGAACGCGGTTTGTTGCCTTCATCGGAATTGGCCCTGCAACGCTCGACCTGTTTTCCGGTCGAAACAAAAAATTTCTCCCGCCGCGATCTCGTGACGCTTTTTCAACTCACGCGCTTTTTGAATTTTATCAAATCGCGTTTGGACGCGCAGCCGCCCCGTGACGCAGCATTTATGCTGCGAGACCTGCTGTCTTTCCCTCATCTTCCCGATTTCACACCGCAAGCGGGCGAGACTTATACTTTTTCTCACAAACTCACTGAAACTGAAATCGGCAGTTGGCTCACACGGGCATTGCTTGATGAGGGTCGCTTGCTGGGCATGCGACTTTTGCGGCGAGAAAATGAACGCGGCGTTTATCAAGTTTATGAGGAAGAAGCGTCGCGGCGGGTGATCAGGCTTTTCTTGGAGAAGGCAGATGAAAAAATAATATATGGGATAAAAAACCACTTTGTATTTACTAAACTCCTTCTTAAATTAGATTTTGGCTCTCAACTTACCGATAACGATAATAAAACTCCAAGGAGTACTTATGTCCGTTCAAGTTTCCACTTACGAGAAGCGTCTTGCTCGTGAAATTAAAGAAGTACCCAAGGAATATCTGCCGAACTTGCTTCTGATTGTCCGCGTGTTTCGTGAAAGCGTGGTCTTAAAGCCTGCCGAGGCCAGTTTCCGGCAAGGTTGGAAAGAAGTGATGGCTGGCGAAACACGGCCAATAGCTGACCTTTGGGAGGGCATTGATGCCGAATGAATCAGCCAAACAAATACTAATCGAGTATTCACCAGAAATCAAACGTAACCTGCGAGCACTGGCAAAGAAGTATCGTCATATTCGGTCTGATGTCCAACCCGTGCTTGATCGCTTGGAGGCAGGAGAAATAATTGGCGATCAGGTGCGTGGAACAGGTTATACAATCTTCAAAGCGCGTGTGCCGAACAGCGACATTCGCAAAGGGAAGCGATCCGGTTATCGCTTGCTCTACTATCTCAAGACTTCCACAAAGATCATGCTCGTTACCATTTACTCCAAACTTGAGCAGGCAGATATTTCAGCCGAGCAGATACGCCGCATATTGAAAGAGTTTGAAGTGCAGCAGGGTATATAAAAAATCGTTAGAACTCAAAAACAGAATGAAACTGCAACGAACCATCAAAGCCATTAATCCGAACCGGAGAAGAATCTGGCTATGTGGCCGAGTGTGCGGCAATATTTTTACGAATGACACACTTTCTTTGGTTTTCCAGCAATGAATATTCCCACCAACCATAACACCCATCCTCATTAACCGACGTTGGAGGGAGGTTAAATTATGATGGAAATCATTAACAAACTGATCAATGAACTCACCGGCATTGATTTCTGGATTGCCGCAAGCGCGCTGATTATTGTGCTGGCGCGATGGTGGTATCTCAGCAAGACTAAGAAGGCCGACCAGAAAATAGCAAAGCGCCAGATTGCTTTTGCAGTTGTTATGACAATCATCACTGTTTCAGCGATTGTTGTTCATCGTTTATTCTTTTCACCAGATTACACGTTTCCCCAAGATGTTGCCGGAATCTTGGTCTTGCGTATCGAAGGCGACGACGAGAAAAACTCTCTGCAACGGGATTTGGTGAGTACACTGAATACCGAACTGAGCAAAGAAGCGCCCGAACAAAAGATTGAAGTGCGCGCTCACACTGAAATTGTAACTGAAGCCATGGGTTTAAAGCAGGCGCACTTGAAAGCACGCGAGATTGGTAAGAACTGCAAAGCGCTTTTGGTGATTTGGGGTAATCGGGTCGACGAGAAGAAATTTCACCCGCGGCTGAATGTTGTGGAAGATCAGTCGCGTACCGTCATGGCTGGTGATCGTGCGTTGCAAGCGCAAGGCCTCGGTGAAATCAGTTTGACGGCTGAACTGGTGAACCGGCCAATTTTTCTTACTCACTTTGCTGCCGGTTATAGTTTTTATGATCGAAACGATTATGCCGCTTCCCTCACACACTTTGAAGCGGCGCTTAAACGGGTAGCAGCAAATCCCATTGAACTAAATGATATTCGTTTTTATGCTGGCTGCTGCCATTTGGAACTTGCGCAAGGCCAGAGAGAAATGGAGTGGCATTTGCGGCGTGCCATTGCCTATTACGAAACGGTTGTAAAATACTATACAGAAAAAGATTTCCCTGAAGACTGGGCCGCGACTCAGAACAATTTAGGCATCGCTTATGCGAAATTGCCTACGAATGACCACGGGCAGAATCTGCAAAAGGCTATTACCACCTTTGAGGCGACATTGAAGATTTATACCGAAAAGGACTTTCCTGTGGATTGGGTCAAGACTCAATTCAATTTGGGTAACGCTTATAGTACTTTGTCAACGGGAGGTGATTACACAACGAATCTACAAAAGGCTAGCACAGCCTATAAAGCAGCGTTGCGGGTTTATAACGAAAAAGATTTTCCTGTGGATTGGGCTAGGACTCAGAACAATTTAGGCAGCGTTTATGGGAGATTATGGTTCACAGGTAACCGCGATGTGAATCTGCAAAACGCCATCGCTTTGTATGAAGCAGCACTGCGGGTTCGTACTGAAAAGGATTTTCCTGAACAATGGGCCATAACTCAGTACAATTTAGGCAGCGCCTATGCGGATTTGCCTACGGGCGACCGCAATGAGAATCTTCAAAAGGCCATAGCCTTCTATGAAGCAGCGTTACGCGTTTACACCGAAGAGAATTTTCCTGTGGAATGGGCTCGAACCCAGAATAATTTGGGCAGGGCTTATGCGTATTTACCCACTGGCGACCGCAGTGAGAATTTGCAAAAAGCTATTTCCGTCTATGAATTGGCCCTACGCGTTCATACTGAAAAAGACTTCCCAATGGAATGGGCGAGAATTCATGAAAACATGGGCGATGCTTATACAAATTTACCAACTGGCGACAGTGCTGAGAATTTGGAAAAGGCCATTGCTTGCTACGAGAATGCCCTTAAAATTTTGAGAGCAAAGGCATCTTCAGATGATGATCAGAAAGTAGCAAAAAATATAAAAAACGCGCAAAGCCAATTGCAAAATCTGACGCAGAAGTGATTCACCAATATAAAATCGAACGGAGGAAGCGATGGACGAAAAAGACAATCCTCACAGCAAACAGTACGATCACTCTTGGGACGATGATGATTTTGATGAAGATGATGACTTTGACGAGAATGAAGAAGAACTCGACGACGATGCAGAAGATCCCCTTGATCACAAAATGGAGCAATGGGATGAACGAGACTGGCAGGAATGGCTAAAACAATTCGTGACGTTTCCATTCACGGCGACTCGTAAAGAAGATATGGATGCGAATCCATTTAGTGAGGAAGATGGCAAGAAGCCATTTGCAGTCGGCACGAAAATGATTGTTTTCGAATTTGGTTATGATGACTTTCACGAAGCCGTACTGGCGCATGTGAAACAGGGAAATCAAAAAGGTTCGGTGCCGTTGGCGGATTTGGAAGTCACGCCCAAAAGCGATCCGAATTATTGGGCGGTGCGGGAGTATGTGATGTGGTTTGCAAACCGGTAAGCCGGTAAGGAGAAAAGATGGCGAAAAAACAAAACGCTGAAATAGAAAAGCTGATTGATGACATCACAGTTGATTGCTACGGTGAAGATGAACAATTATCGGCTTTTGAAATCGTTATCAACGACGCGATTGATAAACATGCGAAAGCCCTCCACCTAAACGAACCGATTTATTTAGTGGCGCTGAATTTCGACAAAGGCCTCTACGCTGGTCTGCGGGCGAAGATTACCCGCCAGAGCAAAGAGCTTGAAGTGTCGTTGTTTGACTTGGAGATTGATCGCGCCAAAAATGAAGAACTCTATCGTTTGATTGAAGCCTACAAATATTTCGTCAAGAATTTGAGTTGAACGAGAACGCGTGCAATTACAAAACAATAAAAGAAAGAAGGAACAGACGATGAATTTGGCAAAATTGACCATTCAACTTCCCGCATCCGAGGCGGTCTTTCTTGAAGAATATGCCAAACGACACAAAATGACAATTGAAGAGGAGAAGCACAAATGAAAAACTTACTCAAATCCTGTTTGACCACGATGGCACTGCTACTGCCCCTGCTACTGCTACTGACCTCTCTCGCCTTCACCGACGAGGGCATGTACCCGCTGTCGGAAATTCACAAGCTGAATCTGAAAGCCAAAGGCTTTAAAATTGCGCCGAAAGATTTGTACAATCCGCAGGGCGTGAGCCTGGTGGATGCGATTGTGCAAGTCGGCGGCTGCACTGGCTCGTTTGTGTCGAGCGAGGGATTGATTTTGACGAATCATCACTGCGCGTTTGGCGCGGTGCAGGCGGCGAGCACGGCGGAAAAAGATTATCTCACAAACGGCTTTCTCGCGCGCAACCGCAGCGAAGAAATTCCGGCGAAAGGTTACACGTGCCGCATCACCGAATCGTATCGCGAGGTTTCTGCCGAAGTGCTTGGCGCGGCGAAAGAAGGCATGAGTTTCGCCGAGCGCGCCAAAGCTTTTGAGCAGAAGATGAAAGAGATCGTCGCGGCAGAGGAGGCCAAAACGCAAGGCATTCGCGCGGAAGTGGCGGAGATGTTTGCGGGCAAAAGTTATGTGTTGTTCATTTACCGCAACATCAAAGACGTGCGACTCGTGTACGTGCCGCCGCGCAGCATCGGCGAGTTTGGCGGCGAGACCGACAACTGGGTGTGGCCGCGACATACTGGCGATTTCTCTTTCATGCGCGCTTATGTCGCCAAAGATGGTTCGACGGCGGAATACTCTCCCGACAATGTGCCCTACAAACCGCGCCGCGTTTTGAAAGTCGCCCCGCAAGGTGTGGATGAAAACGATTTCGTTTTTATTCTCGGTTATCCCGGCCGCACTTATCGCCATCAGACTTCGTTCTTCTACGAGTATCACCAAAAATATTTTCTGCCAACAACTGCCGATTGGAATGCCTGGCAAATCGACATGATGGAAGCCGCCGGCAAGAACGATCCGGAAGTGGCAATTCGTTTAAGCAGCCGCATCAAGGGCCTGGCGAACGTCAAGAAAAATTATCGCGGCAAGCTGCAAGGGTTTCACCGGCTGAATTTGCTGGAGAAGAAACGCCAGGAAGAACGCGAGCTGCAAACTTTCATCACTGCCGAGCCGAATCGCAAAGCGCAGTACGGCGCGGTGCTGCCGGAAATCGGAAAAGTTTACAGCGAGATTATGGCCGAGGCGCCGCGCGCGCTCGTGCTTAACCGGATTATCAGCAGCTCGACTTTGCTCGGCGCCGATTATACGGCCTTCAAATTATCCACGCAATTGCAAGCGGCAAACGGATTTCATTCCGGATGCGAATAGAACGTTGCGGCTCACTTTCGGCCGCATTCGCGGTTATTCGCCGAATGACGCGATTGAATACGAACCCATCACCACGCTCGCCGGCGTTTATGAGAAGAGTCTGCGTGGCGACAAGGATTTCAAAGTTCCCCCCCGTCTCATCGACTTGTGGCGCGCGAAAGATTTCGGGAAATTCAAAAGCGCGAAGCGGCAAGACGTGCCGGTGGCGATTCTCTACGATACCGACACCACCGGCGGCAACTCCGGCAGTCCGGTGCTGAATGCGTATGGCGAATTGGTGGGCGTGAATTTTGATCGCAGTTATGAAGCGACGATCAACGATTACCAATGGAGCACGGAATACAGCCGCTCGATTGCGGTGGATATTCGCTACGTGCTATGGGTGATACAAAAATTCGCAGGCGCGGAATTTCTGTTGCAGGAGTTGGGGATAAAGTAAGAAAGCAGATTCATTCGAATTACTGTTTCTTATTTTGTCTCTTCTCTTTTCTACCTCCTTAAAACGTCCGAACCGGAATCGCGCCTTGTTTAATAAGCTATTTGAATCTTGCAACGAGAAAAAGCCTTTACTCCGCTACGAATCAATCACAAAAGAATTATACGGCGCGTCGGTGCCGGAAATATCGATGCGCAGCGTCGTGGTAAAACGATTGAAATAGTTGACCATGCCGATGAGGCTGGTCAGCTCGACAATCTCCGGCTCGGTGTAATATTGCCGCAGCTCCGCGAAATCTTCATCGCTCACGAGTTGGCCATTGGCCGTCATGTTTTCCGCCAATTTGATGGCGGCTTTAACGGCCGGCGCAAAATTCTCAGCATTTGCAAAATTCGCCAGCGCTTTTAGATCATCATCCGTGTAGCCCAACTGCTTTGCCAAAGCAGCATGTGCCGCCAGTCAATAATTGCTTTTATTGAGCTGTGTGACTTTGACGAAAAGCAACTCTTTCAACTTAAATGGCAACGCGCCGGTGAACATCACGGCGCGTAGTGTGCGATGAGCGTGGTCAGATAGTTCGGAATCTGCGCCCAGGTTTTGAAGGCATTCGGCACGTTGCCGCGCTCTTGGAGATACTTGTCGTAAATCGCCTGCACCTCCGGCGAGACTTCGTGCCGTTCCATCTTTTTAAGTCGGCCCATGATCAGTGTCCAGTTTTCAGTTAGTAGTGATCAGTTGATTAGATGAGCTGAATGCCAGCGCGCGGGATGAATCGGCCGGCGCCGCGTTCGGCGCGCAAGTCGCCGTCTTTGTAGACCAGCTTGCCGTTGGCAATGACGTGCGTTGGAACGCCTTTCACTTCAAAGCCCTCGTAGATGCTGCGATCCACTTTTTGATGATGCGTCTTGGCGCTGATGACGCGCGTCTTGGTCGGATCGAACACAACGATATCCGCATCGGAACCAACGGCTATGGTGCCCTTGCGCGGGTAGAGACCGAAGATACGACAGGCATTCGTCGTGAAGAGACTCACGAATTGCTGCTCGCTAATTCGCCCCTTCCCGACGCCGTGATGCCAGAGCAAACTCATGCGATCTTCGATTGCCGCGCAGCCGTTTGGAATGAGCGTGAAGTTGTCCTTGCCCATCGCTTTTTGGTTCATGTTGAACGGACAATGATCGGTACCGGTCGCTTGAATCATTCCCGCTTTGATGCCATCCCACAACGCTTCGGGATTGCCTTTGGGACGGAAGGGAGGACTCATCACATACGCTGCCGCTTCAAAGTTGGGCTTTTGATAAACGCTGTCGTCGAGCAGCAGATGATTGATAAGTGACTCGGCATACACGCCGCGCTGCCCGCGCAATCGCGCCGCAATCACCGCATCTAATGCGGCTTTGCACGTCATGTGAACGATGTAAACCGGAATGCCGACCACTTCCGCAATGCGAATCGCGCGGTTGGTCGCTTCGCCTTCAACTTCCGGCGGGCGCGAAACCGCGTGATACTCGGGCCCCGTTTTTCCTTCGCGCAATAATTTTTGTTGGAGATTCCACACGACATCGCCATTCTCGGCGTGAATCGTCGCGATGCTGCCCAATTCTTTGATTCGGCAGAAACTGCGATAGAGTCCATCATCGTCGAGCATTAACGCGCCTTTGTAGGCCATGAAATGCTTGAAGCTGGGAATGCCTCTTTCTTTTACCGTCTGCATTTCTTTT
>Ga0247727_10002540_pt1 | contig 41562 bp, 34 predicted proteins | sample WisWelCaveWW1625_FD_202498 | JGI IMG/M metagenome (GOLD analysis project Ga0247727, IMG submission 202498) | Biofilm microbial communities from Wishing Well Cave, Virginia, United States - WW16-25 | ecosystem: Environmental > Aquatic > Deep subsurface > Groundwater > Cave microbial mat | place...
CTCTGGGTATCATCTTTTACGAGATGTTCACAGGACAGGTGCCGTTTACCGCTGAATCCGCCATCGCAGTCGGATTCAAGCAGATAAAAGAAGATCCAATTCCGCCGCGACAGTTGAATCCGCAGATTCAGCCGGCAGTGGAATCCGTCATACTGAAAGCGCTGGAAAAGGATCCGTTCAAGCGATTTTCGAATGTTGCCGACTTGAAGCGGGAACTGCAGGCGGCTACCGGATCTTCTGCGCCCGTTCAGTTGCCCCCGGTAGTCAGTCACCTGCCGAACAAAGTGAAAAACTAGAATTCCAGTTTCTACCATGCAATTTTGCTCTTAGCCGGATCATGTCGGTTTCAAATCGAGCATCATTCTCAAAGCACTCAACAAAGAACCTGTTCAACGCTATCGTAGCGTATCGGAGCTTAAGCAGGATCTCGAGCAAACTATACGGCAGCCTCACTCAACCGGTGTCAGCCAGAGGGTGCCACGAGTGACCCCACACGATAAAGTCGCATCCGGCAACTAGCTTCGTGCGAAGCAGGCAAGATGCCTGCGGCCCAGTCCGCACGTCCACGTCTCGCGGGCTCTTGAGCTCGAGCTCTGCCCACGGGACGTGGGCGTTACAAACCCACAAATCCTTTTTTTCACAGATTCGCCGGCTCCGCCCCACTATCCCGGGCGTGATTGACCGGTTCACAGGAACTTTTTCTCAGAATTCTCGTCATTATGGGTGAATTTGACGCAACATTCGGAAAAGAAACTCGGGTCAAAAAGTTAAGGGCTCTGCCAGGTAAAAGCAACCGGGGACTACCTGGAACAAATCCGAATCGGAGGACGTACATGTTCGAAATTGAAAACAAAGGAAAATCGGAGGTTCTGCAAATGATTAAGCGACACCCTGTAGTAATCAGCACGCTTGCTGTTCTTCTTGTCGCAGCAGGCATATTTCTTGCGTTCCGGTCATCACAGGCCAACGCTTCGACCAAAACGGACAAAGACAAGGCGAAAGAGCAGACAAAAGAGGAAAGGAAATTACCTGTTGAAGTGGCTCAGTCTTCGACCGGCAGCATTTCCAGCTCGATCGTCACCACTGCAACGCTGGATCCCGACGCTCAGGTTACGATCATTGCTGAAACCACCGGTATCGTGGATCGAATCCAGGTGGATGAGGGCGATGTAGTTCGGGAAGGCAATCTTATGGCAACGCTTTCCAACCGGGAAAAGCAGGTCAAGCTCCAACAGGCCAACATTCGCGTTCAAAACGCAAAACAGGAAATGGACCGCAAGGAGTCATCCTACGCCGCAAAAATCATCAGTCAGGCGGAGTATGAAAAAGCGAAGTACGAAATGGAAACGGCGCTGGAAGAACGAAACGCCGCGCAGGTTGAGCTGGACAGGTCTTTTATTCGCGCTCCGTTTTCAGGAATCATCACACAGCGCTTCATCGAAAAAGGACAAAATGTGAATCTTCAATCCCAGCTTTTCACAATCGTTGATTCAGATCCTCTGGAAGCGAAAGTCTACCTACCTGAAAAAGAGATTCTCGGTGTAAAAGAGAATCAGGCCGTCGCGCTTGCATTAAACGCTCAAAAAGACGTTACGTTTCAAGGGAAGATCCGTCAGATCAATCCTGCTGTTGATCCCAAAACGGGAACCATCAAAGTAACAGTTGAAGTAACAAAGGCCCCCACGGTGGTTCGTCCCGGCTCGTTTGTCGATGTGAAGATGGAAACGCAACGACACGATAAAGCAGTGCTCATTCCAAAGAAAGCGTTGATGGAAGAAGCGGGCGAACGATTTGTATTCGTAGTCAATAAGGATAAGGCCGCTCGCAGAATCGTTTCAGTCGGATTCCTGGATGATCAGAATGCAGAGATCCTCTCTGGAGTTCATTCCGGCGAAACAGTGGTTGTTTCAGGCCAGGGTTCGCTGCGTGACGGAAGCAAAACTGAAATCGTCGCAAAAAAATAGGGACATAGCATCATGAAAATTGCAGATATCTCCATCAGGCGTCCTATCACGGTCGGCATGGTGACCGTTGCCGTGCTGATGTTCGGCATGGTTGCGTTCGGAAGATTGCCCTTAAATCTGTTGCCGGATATTTCGTACCCGAGTCTTACGGTTGAAACAAAGTATCCTCAGGCGGCCCCCAATGAAGTGGAAAATCTAGTCAGCAAGCCAATTGAAGAGACGGTTGCTGTGGTATCAGGCGGACAGCGCATCTACAGCCGGTCCCGCGCGGGCGTATCCGAAGTTACGATGGAATTCGGATGGGATACCAACATGGATTTCGCCGCACTGGACGTTCGTGAAAAACTGGATCTCGTCCAGTTACCCCGCGACACTGAAAAACCGAATATCCTGAGATTTGATCCATCGAACGACCCGATTTTGCGCGTGATTCTGAGTTCATCACACACCAATCTGGTTGCGCTGCGGGAATTTGCAGAAAAAACAATCAAGAAGGACCTCGAATCGATTGATGGAATCGCCGCAGTAAAAATCAACGGAGGCCTGGAAGAAGAGATTCATGTGTATCTGGATGAAACGAGATTGGCCAATGTCGGTCTCACAGTTCAAGAGGTTGTCAACACTCTGTCCCGCAACAATGTCAATATTGCAGGCGGCAGTCTGTATGAAAACGAAGCACGGTATCTCGTTCGGACGCTGAATGAGTTTCAAACGGTAGCTGAACTGAATGACCTTGTGGTTCGTGAAGACGACCAACGAAAGATTTTGCTGAAGGATGTTGCGCGTATTGATCGCGGAACCAGAGATCGCGAGATCATCACCCGCATTAACGGCGCGGAAGGCGTAGAGCTCGCCATCTTTAAAGAGGGAGACGCCAATACGGTCCAGGTCGCCGGCGTGGCGAAAGACCGCTTGAAGCTGATTCAAGAAGGAACTTCGTCTAAGAACGGCAACGGAAAAGAAAAAAGCATAGTAGAAAAAGCCGGTATACAGATGGAGGTGATGTTCGATCAGTCCAAATTCATTCAGGAAGCCATCGATGACGTTCGAAGCAATGCAATTGTCGGCGGATTGATTGCTGTGTTTGTTCTGTTCCTTTTTCTGAAAGAATTTCGTTCCACCGCCATCATCGCTCTTTCGATCCCGATTTCGATCGTCGGCACATTCTTCGTCATGTACCAGCTCAACATCAAGCTGAATATCATGTCGCTCGGAGGTCTGGCTCTCGGTGTGGGAATGCTTGTGGATAACGCTGTTGTCGTTCTTGAGTCCATTGTGCGTCATTATAAAGAAGGCAAGTCACTGGCAAAGGCCGCTTATGACGGCACTACGGAAGTCGGTCTCGCTGTAAGCGCAACGACTCTTACTACAGTAGTCGTGTTCCTTCCCATTTCATTTATCGAAGGGATTGCCGGACAACTCTTCAAGGATCTGGCTGTCACCGTCACCGTTTCATTGCTGGTATCCATGATTGCCGCTTTTGCTTTGATTCCGATGCTGTTTTCGCGCGGTGTTCATACTGAAGGAGCTGAGATTCCTCAATACAAACGGAAAGGATCGCGTTTCACTTTTCTGACGGCTCCATCCGCTCTGCTGCGCGGGTTACGCGCCGCATTTCGTTTTACCGGCAGGGTCATTTTTGCTTTGATCAAACCCTTTATGAGGCTGACTGATTCCGGACTGAACGCGTTCTATGCAAGCTATCCCGGCATCCTTCGGGCCACGTTGCGACACAGGTTCCTGGTCCTGCTCGGCAGTGCAATCCTGCTCGCGCTTTCCTTCATGATTGTTGGAAAGCTCGGTGTTGAATTGATCCCCCCTATGAGTCAGGGCGAATTCAGTTTTGAGATGGAACTACCGGATGGCACCCCGCTATTACAGACGAACCAGACGCTGTTGAAGATTGAGGAAACTGTCCGCAAAATACCGGAAGTTAAGAATTGCATGGTTCTGATCGGCCGGAATGCAAATGTAAGCTGGACATCAGCCGAAAGCTACGAGAACTCTGCAGTCATGAATATCAAGGTCCAGGGTGATGACGTTAAGGCGGCTGAATTGACGGCATCAGAAAAGATTCGTGAAATCCTGGATCGCTTTCCGGATCTGCATTACAAGCTGCAACGACCGAGTTTATTTAGTTTCCGTACCCCCATCGAAGTGGAGGTTTATTCGGATGACCTTCAGGCGGCAAGCCAGGCGGCAAACAGAATTGAAGCGAACATGCAGCGTATTTCCGGCCTGACGGACATCAAATCCAGCTGGGAAGAAGGGTCCCCTGAGGCACATATCATTTTCAATCGGGACCAATTGTCGCGATTTAACCTGCGATTGGAGGATGTTGCGAACGTGCTCAAGAGTAAAGTACAGGGCGAAGTCGCAACCGAATTCCGGGAAGGCGATGACGAGATTGACATTCGTGTATGGAACGAAACCGCCACACGCAATTCGATCGAAGATCTGGAGAATATGACCGTGGCGCGGTTCAATGAAGTCCCGATTCCCCTGAACCAGGTTGCCGCAGTAACCATGGGTAGAGGTCCGAATGAAATCCGCAGGGTCAACCAGAAACGCGCGATTGTTCTTTCGGCCAACCTGCAGGGCGCCAGCCTCGGTCGTGTTTCCGAACAAATCAAGAAGATGCTTGCGGAAACGCAACTTCCTGTTTCAGTGACGGCAACTTTGAGCGGACAAAGCGAAGAACTGCAGCGATCATTCCGCTCACTTTATCTTGTAGCCGCTCTTGCTTTCTTCCTGGTTTACTTTGTGATGGCCGCTCAGTTTGAATCGCTTACACAACCGTTCATTCTAATGTTTACTGTGCCTCTGGCAGTGATCGGTGTAGCCTGGATTCTCTGGCTGACCGGACAGGCCATCAGTGTAATTGTCATTATGGGTTTCATCATCCTGGCAGGAATCGTTGTTGATAATGGAATCATACTTGTGGACTACATCAACACCATCCGCAAGAAAGGAGTGAATCTGTTTGATGCAATGGTCGAAGCGGGAAAAGTCAGAATCAGACCTATCCTGATGACAACGCTAACCACATTGCTGGGTATGATACCAATGGCATTTACTTCGGGTGAGGGTTCTGAAATTCGTGCTCCCCTTGCCATCACACTCATCGGCGGTTTGAGTGTTTCGACATTGCTCACCATGATTATCATTCCTTTGCTTTACAGCTTAACGGAAGGCAGGACATTGACTATCGAAGAGTTGGAAAAAACTCAACCCGGAGTCGTTCCGGAGGTAGCGGAGGCATGAGCATTTCAAGTTTATCGATCCACAAGCCAATTACAACTATCGTATTCCTGGCAAGCATCCTGGTACTGGGAATTATCTCCACGAGCCGGATGAAGCTGGCATACTTTCCGGATTTGGAATTTCCGGGCATCTTCATTCAGATCCCATATCCAAATTCGAGCCCGCAACAAATCGAAAAAAATATCATTAAGCCGATTGAGGAAGCCCTCTCCACTTTAAGCGGTATCAAGAAGATGGAATCCACTGCGACGGCTGACGAAGGCAATATCCAGCTTCAATTCGATTGGGGCGTAAAACTGGATGTGGTCCGAACTGAAGTTGCAGAAAAAATCGAATTGATCCGAAAAGATCTACCCGCCGATATTGAACGAGTCATTGTACTTAATTTCAACACCAGCGACATTCCGGTTGTCCAGGCGCGCGTTTCAGCTCCCGGAATCGATCTTGCCGCCAACTACGATCTGCTCGAAAAACGGATCAAGATTCCGCTTGAGCGAATCCCGGGCGTCGCGCGCGTGGATCTGAACGGCGTACTCCCGAAGGCGATCTGGCTCGATCTGATCCTCAACAAGCTGGTTGAACACAAAATCAATGTAGGTAAGCTCGCCGAAGACCTCCAGAAAAGCAACAGCAATATCAGTGTGGGAAAAATTCGCGGTGAGGAATCAATCATCACAGTCCGCTCACTCGGCACTTTCGAGAATCTTGAAGCAATCGGCAACTTTCGCGTAAATGAATCCGGGCTGAAGCTCAAAGACATAGCTGAGATTCAGTATGCAGAACCGGCTGTCGAATTCGGACGTCATCTGAATCATTCGTACGCCATTGCGCTGGAAGTATACAAAGAGCCCACAGCGAACGCAGTCGATGTAGCAACCGCCGTTACTTCTCAGATTAAAGAATTCGGGAATGATCCTTACCTGAAAAGTATCAATCTCTTCGTATGGCAGGATCAGGCAAAAGAAATCAAAGACGGATTAAAAGGCATCACGGATTCAGGACTCTGGGGAGGTCTATTCGCAATAGGAATTCTCTTCATATTCCTGAGACGAATAGACACAACGTTGATCGTTTCGCTGGCGATTCCGATTTCGGTTTTGTGCGGCGCAACAATCCTTTATTACCTGGGTCACACATTCAACCTGCTTTCCATGATGGGACTCATGCTGGCTGTCGGGATGCTGGTCGATAACGCCATTGTCGTACTCGAATCCATCTATAAAACCCGGCAGGACGGCGCCGGCAAAATAGAAGCATCCGAAAAAGGGGCGAAATCGGTCGAAATGGCCGTCATCGCATCAACGGTAGCAACCATTATTGTTTTTCTCCCGCTGATCGTTGGAAAGAAGACTGAAATCAGCACTTTTCTATCGGAGATCGGCATTGCCATTACGTCTACCTTGATCTGTTCCCTGCTTGTCTCGTTGACTCTGATTCCACTCGCAACATCCCGCTTTCTGCGTGATAAAAAAGTGGAAGACCCGCGATGGATACGGTGGATGAAAAAACACTATCACAACATCCTTCAATGGACTTTGAGGCATCGCGTAAAATCCTTCATTCTCGTGACGGTGATGATCGCCAGTGCCGTACTTCCGTTCAAACTGGGCCTCCAGACAGGTACGTTTGCAGGAGGCAAAAATCGCCGGATGTTTCTCTCTTACGATTTCTCCGATTTCACGTACAAGAAGGATGTGGAGAAACTCGTCATACAGGTTGAACAGTTCCTTGATAAGAATCAGAAGGAATGGCCTCTGGAATCCATTTACAGCTATTTCACCGACAGCGATGCAACAACGGTCATCACATTGAAACAGGAAGATGTGATGGATGAACAGGCAAAAGAAATCCGCAAAACAATTCGTGCGAAGCTTCCTCAGTTCGGAGGAGTTCGACTCTATTTTGAAGATGATGATCAACAATCAGGCGGCGCTACTACTTATTTCTCGTTGTATCTGTACGGAGAAGAGATCGAAACACTCAAATCGCTTGCCCGCCAGGCGGAAAAGAAGGTTTTGACCGTGAAGGGTGTCGAAGATCTGCGGCTCGATGCAAGAACCGGGCGCCGCGAAGTGCAAATGGTGCTCAATCGTGAAAAGGCCATCCAGTACGGGATTACCCCGCAAGAATTGTCGAATATAACGCTGTTTGCACTGGGCGGTCAAAGACTCAAACGCTACACAACACCTGAAAAAGAAATCGATATCATTCTTGGCTTACGACGGGAAGACAGCGAGAATATCGAAGACCTGAAGAATCTTGAAATTCAAACAGATTCCGGTCCGGTTGCCCTGCGATCCATTGTGGATTTCAGAATTGTGGAAGGTCAAAACGAAATAGAGAGACTCGATCGCAAAAATAATATCCGGTTAAAAGCCACTTACGAAGGCAAAGCATTTGATGAAGCGCGAAAGGAAATCAGCGGCTTTATGAATCAAATGGTCTTGCCTGCCGGTTATTCCTGGAGTTTTGATCAACGAGTTCTGGAGCACGATGAAGAAAATAAACAAATGTTGATTAATTTTCTGCTGGCTCTGGCGCTCGTTTATATCGTTATGGCTTCCCTGTTCGAATCGCTGATTCATCCGATAGCCATCATTATGGCTATCCCGTTCGCAATTGTAGGTGTGTTCTGGTTCCTGTTGATCACCGCAACACCGTTTAACATCATGGCCCAGATTGGATTGCTGATCCTGATGGGGGTCGTGGTGAACAACGGCATCGTGTTGATCGATCGCGTGCACCAGTTGCGTGAAAGCGGGATGCAGCGCGAAGAAGCGATCCTGAAAGCCTGTGATGATCGCCTGCGCCCCATCCTCATGACCGCAGGAACCACGATCCTTGGTATGGTTCCCATGGCGATCGGAAGCGGCGGAATCTTCGGCGGCTACTACTACCCGCTCGCCCGCACAGTTATCGGCGGTTTGACCGCGTCAACAATTCTAACGCTGCTCATTCTACCGTATCTCTATACGTTGTTCGATAACCTGGCTATGTGGCTCCGCCGCATCTGGATTCTGTCGGACCACCGCACACCTGCTGAAGCAGCACCGGTCCCGGCAGGAGATTAATCCGAATTTTCCGACAGGCCTGTTTCAGTAATCGCGTTCGAAGGGACTGCTGCTATAATTCAGGTCGTGTCCGTGATCCTGCTTATTCTATCGTTTGCAGCGCTCCTTGCTGCTGAACCGGCATCACCGCTGGAATACGAAATTGAAATGCGGGAAGTTTGGATTCCGATGCCTGATGGAATCCGGTTGGCAGCGGATATATATATGCCGAAAGGCGCTCACACCGAACGTTTTCCTGTTTTGCTGGAATATCTCCCGTACCGTAAGACAGAAGGACGAGGTCGTAGTTATCCGCTTTATTCATATTTTGTCCGCCGCGGCTTCGTCGTTGCACGTGTGGACATTCGGGGCACGGGCAACAGCGAAGGACGATTGATCGAGTATGAATATACCGATCAGGAACAGCAAGACGGCGAGGGGGTCATCGACTGGTTATCGAAGCAGTCGTGGTCAACAGGGAAAGTCGGGATGTTCGGCATTTCCTGGGGTGGATTCAACTCAATTCACATGGCAATGCGTAATCCACCTGCATTGAAGGCAATCATCGCAATCGATGCCACCGATGACCTGTATCAGGATGATGTCCACTATATTGATGGGATTCTGCATCTGGATTCCTGGGAAATGAGTCAGGATCTTGATAATTCGCGCCCGGGAGCTCCGGAATATAAAATCGATGAAGATTATTTCCACAATCGTTTCGACACGCAGCCATGGATGATGACGTATAAACGCAAGCAACGTGATGGCCCGTTCTGGGACCGCACAGCCCTCAAAGCGCGTTACGATTCAATCCGCGTGCCTTCGTTCCTGATCGGGGGTTGGTATGATGGTTATCGCGACAGCATCCCGCGTATGCTGCAGTATGTAAAAGCGCCAACCAAAGCCATCATGGGACCATGGTCGCACGCTTTCCCGCATGACGCATATCCGAAACCTCAAATCGAGTGGAGACACGAAGCAGTGCGCTGGTTTGATTACTGGTTAAAAGAAATCGACACGGGCATCTTAGACGAGCCACGGTTTGCAGTTTTTGTCCGGAGCCGGCATCCGCCCGGCCCCGTGCTGAATGAAGCTCCCGGGGAGTGGCGCTGGGAAGATGGATGGCCGATCCAGCGGATCCGTGAACTGAATCTGCATCCGCAAGCAAATCATACGCTTTCAGAAGTTGAACCCGCAGTTGACATGCATCAGTTGCGCAATCTTCCAACGACAGGGATCGAAGCAAGCGGTCCCGTTCTGTGGTGGGGAGATGTCGCTCCCGATCAGCGTCCAACAGACGCCTTCAGTCTCGTATACGACACGATTCCCCTGCAGGAAGATCTCGAAATTCTCGGATTACCTGAGGCGTTTCTTCTCGTTGCTGCAGATGCGCCGCACGTGAACTGGTTTGTTCGACTTTCTGATGTCGCCCCGGAGGGAACCGTTACGCAGGTTGCAGGCGCAGGATTCAACGGCACTCATCGCGAATCTGCGAAATCACCTGAAAAATGGGAACCCGGAAAACTCACTCCGATCGGAATTGAAATGCATTTTACCTCATGGGTGTTTCCGAAGGGCCATAAAATCCGTTTCTCCATAAACAACGCGCAGTGGCCGATGTTCTGGCCAAGTCCTTATCCGGTAACAATCTCACTTCATCTTGGAGGTAACAAAACAAAACTCGTGCTTCCTGTTGTGCCGTACATACAGCGCCCTGCCCCGAATTTTAAAACTCCCGCAACAGATCCTCAAATGCCCGGCTTCAGCACTCTGGATTCAGGCAACATTTCGGGTTATGGAGAAATCGGCACGATTGAACGAAATACAACCCGCAAAAGCACAAAAGTTACGGCAACAAATTCCGGTGGCGATTCCTATCCCTGGGGAAAAGAATCCTATTCCGAAATCATCCATCACGAAACAAACGACGACCACCCCGAAGAAACATCGATGGTGGGCAGGCACAAGATCTCGGTGGAATTGAAAGACAGATTTCTTGTCTGGGAAGCGGATCTGACTTTCCGCAGCGACCGTGATCATTTTTACTACACGTACACGAGACGACTGTCGGAAAACGGCAATCTGGTCCGGGAAAAAACCTGGCAGGACACGATCCCGCGCGATTTTCAGTAAGCCTGCCTGATACCATTCATCGAGCACCCTGTTGTATGATGTGGGTCAGGAGGAGGACTACATGTCACAATCGGCCGGATCATCATTCTTGTCAACGGTAGATCAGTACTTTCAGAATGCAGCGCGACTGCTGAATCATCCCCAGGGATTGCTCGATCAAATCAAGGAATGCAACAGCGTTTATCATTTTAAATTCCCGGTTCGCACGGAAACCGGTTACGATGTGATCTACGCATGGCGTGTGGAGCACAGCCATCACAAACTGCCGGTAAAGGGGGGAATTCGTTTTTCTGATGAAGCGGACGAAGACGAAGTCAAGGCGCTGGCCACACTCATGTCGTACAAGTGCGCCATCGTCGACGTTCCGTTTGGCGGAGCAAAGGGCGCAGTCCGAATCAATCCCAAAAAATATTCCGTGGAACAGCTCGAGCGCATAACACGGCGTTACACTGCTGAACTGATCAAAAAGCAATTCATCGGGCCGGGCATTGATGTTCCGGCGCCCGATTATGGTACCGGTCCCAGGGAAATGGCCTGGATTGCCGATACCTACGGGGCGTATCATCCGGGACAGATCGATGCGCTCGGTTGCGTAACGGGAAAACCTGTCACCCAGGGTGGAATCCGCGGTCGCAAAGAAGCAACAGGTCGCGGCATCTATTTCGGAATCAAGGAAGCATGCTCTTTGAAAGAAGATATGTCGGCACTCGGACTTACCACGGGAATTGAAGGCAAACGTGTGGTAGTTCAAGGACTCGGAAATGTAGGCTACTACTCGTCAAAATTCTTCCAGGAAGCCGGAGCCGTTCTTGTTGGCCTCGCCGAATATGAAGGCGCCATCTACAACGAAAAAGGACTGGATCTGGATAAAGTTTTCCGGCACCGCAACGAGACAGGATCCATCCTCAACTTCCCCGGCGCGACTAATATTGTAGACAACAAAGCGGCCCTGGAACTTCCCTGCGACATTCTGATACCTGCCGCTCTTGAAAATCAAATCACTGCCGAAAACGCAGGCCGGATTCAAGCCCGAATCATTGCAGAAGGGGCAAATGGCCCCACAACATTCGAAGCGGATCGAATTCTGGTTCAAAAGAACATTATGATTGTTCCCGATATCTATTTGAATGCGGGAGGCGTGACCGTTTCCTACTTCGAATGGTTAAAGAACCTTTCGCACGTTCGTTTCGGACGCATGGCCAAGCGGTTTGATGAAATGTCATCCCACCGGTTGTTAGGAGCCATTGAAAAATCAACCGGAAACAGAATATCAGAGGATGAGAAAAAGATACTTGCCCGGGGAGCTGATGAAGAAGATCTCGTGAATTCCGGTCTGGAGGAAACAATGATCTCTTCGTATCTGCAAATCCGTGAGGTTAAGAATCAAACTAAAGGATGTGTTGACTTGCGAACGGCGGCATTTATCAATGCCATCAACAAAATCGCTGTCTCGTATCTCGAACTCGGAATCTTCCCGTAAAATCAAACCGAGAAGCTGGAGAGTAGCTGCGCATTGCCGGACGCGCCAAAAAAATAGTCCCCTGTTTCCAGGGGACTTTCCTTGGAGGTGCTAACAGTGAAACTGTTCCTTTACCTTCCCCCTCCAAGGTCCCAGTATGGAACGTCACCTCCCCCCACGGGAAGACGTTCCAGTTTTACCACTGCTGTACAACGCTAAATGAGTTCTGATTCTGAGGTGACGCCACTTCGAGACCCAGCTGTTGCAAAAGTCCAAGAAGTTCATCAACATCAAAAGGCTTTTGAAAGAAGTAGTTCGCCCCTTCTTCCATTGTTTCCGTTTTCAGTTCTTCAGTTCCGGACATCATGATCAATGGAATCTCATGGTAGCGTGTCCGTACGTGCTGAATAAAATCCAGAACTTCGTAGGGATCTCCTGCCGATAAACGCACATCAGCAATCACCGCATCAATCGGCTTTTTCATCAACACATCTCTGGCTGACCTGGTATCATTACAACAAATCACCTGTACCTGTCGTGACTGCAAACATCGTGACAAACTGAAAGTAATGCTCCGTTCATCATCCAAAATCAATATCCGCTTCATACCACCCACCTTTACGCCTTATGACCTCCCACCTCGAGGCTAGATTAAGCAAGAAATATGCCTGCTCTTACAGCGTCGATAACCTGGAATGAGACGGAAAAAGAAACTGTTTAGAAAGCATACAGCGCTACAAATAAGTCATTAATATACAATAACTTATACGGCTATGTTTAAATTCTAAACAGTATGTCGCTAGACTGTATTGAGATTGTACCGTTTTAGCTTGCTGTAGAGCGTGGCGCGGGAAATTCCAAGGATTTCGGAGGCACGGCTGAGGTTGCGTTTTGTCGCTTCGAGCACGCGGCGAATGTGTTCTTTTTCCATCTCATCGAGGGAGATCATGTCAATTTCCGTGTGCGGTGAGGCTGGTTTGAGAGAAACCAGCCCGAGATCAGACGATCCAATGTACTGGCGATCAGACAGAATGACGCTCCTTTCAATCAAATTGATCATTTCGCGAATGTTACCTGGCCACGAATAGTTTAGAATGGATTCCTTAGCAGCTTCCGAAAAACCTTGAAACTTCTTCCCCTGTTTTTGACAAAAAGCCTGTAGAAAATATTCAGCCATGGGAAGGATATCTTCCTTGAATTCCCGGAGCGCAGGAATCCGGAGATTGATGACATTCAAACGGTAAAAGAGGTCTTCGCGAAAGTTTTTGCGCTGTACTTCTTTTGCAAGATCTCTATTGGACGCCGCGATGATCCTGACATCAACAACCTTTTCCTGAACGCCTCCGAGACGACGAAATCTCTTGTCCTCAATCACTTTAAGCAATTTCGCCTGAACGTCCTGTTGCATCTCACCGATCTCATCCAGAAAGAGGGTCCCGCCGTTCGCCAGCTCAAATAATCCGGGTTTGTTTCCGGATGCTCCGGTAAAAGCCCCTTTGTTATAACCAAAAAGTTCCGATTCGAGCAGCTCACGCGAAATGCCGGCGCAATTGATTTCCACAAAATTGTTCTGCGATCGAGCACTGATGTTGTGAATCATCCGGGCGTACAACCCCTTTCCGGTTCCCGTTTCACCGAGGATTAAAACGGTGCTGTCATTCCTGGCAAGTAACTGAACGAAATCATTAACCCGCTGAAATTTCTCGCTTTTTCCGACGAAGTAGTCTGCAGCTTTTGACTCCTGCTGAATTTTTAAATAGTCGCTGCGCCTCTGTGTTTCTTTGATTTCCAGTGTCTTATTCAACTGAATCAGCAGCCCGTCGGGATCGATGGGCTTCGTAAGGAAATTCTCAGCGCCTGATTTGAGCGCGCTCACCGCTGTTTCTATGGTTCCGTATGCTGTCATCATGATGATCGAAACATAATCATCCGTTTCCTTCAATTTCCGCAAAAGATCCATGCCTTCCATGTCCGGAAGTTTTAAATCCAGCAGTATGATCGCCGGATTCTGCGAACTGAATACTCTGTATCCTTCTTCGGCGGAGCCGGCGGAAAGCACAGAGAAGCCGGCTTGATTCAGCAGCTTGGTTAACCCGAAACGGATCGATTCTTCGTCATCGATGATGAGGACCTTTGCTTTCATGATGTGTGCGGCGTCAGGGGCAGAGTGATTCGAAAAGTTGTTCCGATACCGGGATGCGATTCTACGGAGATCCGGCCACCGTGATCATGAATCACCTTTCGCACAATCGACAAACCGAGTCCGGTTCCCTTTTGACGGGTGGTAAAGAACGGGTCAAACACCCTGGTAAGATTCTCTTCATTGATCCCGGAACCGTTGTCCTTAACCACGAGATGAATCTCCGGCGGTTCCGACAGGGAAAGATATTGTAAAAAAACATCGACTCTGGGCTCCTCTTTTGAATGCTGGATGCCGTTTTCAAAGAGATTGAACAGCACTTGTTTAATTTTGTTGCTGTCAATGTTCATGGCCGGAATCCAGTCAGCGCTGATCACATTGAATCTCGCATTCCGGCCTTCCGGAAGATGCTGAAAATATTCAATCACTTCGTTCACCAGATCTACCAGATCCGATGCATTCCTGTCGATTTTCACGGGTCGCGTGTAATTGAGCAGATCTTCCATCAATCGATTCAGTCTCGACGTTTCAGATGTAATGATGTCGAGAAAAGGCTGAATATCCTGTTTGTCCTTCAACTCATTAGCGAGAGCGCGCACCGTTGCCGAGATTCCAAAAAGCGGATTTCTCACTTCATGCGCCACCCCGGAAATGAGTTTACCTGCGGAAGCGAGTTTTTCCGTTTCAATTAACTGCTCCTGCATCCGCTTCAAAACAGTAATATCGCGCAATACGTTGATGGAGCCGATTCTCTCTTCAGATTTATCCGTGTATGGAAACGACTGAACCTGCCATTGCCCACCTGTAAAAAGGGGCGTCTCTACCGTAACCGGAGCCCCCTTTTTAAGGCTTTCCGGTACGGGACACCACGGACAAACTGAGCTCTGATTAAAAAGGTATCGGTAACAATTCGGATCGAGAGGCAACTTAATGCTTTTCATAGCATAAGTGGCCAGACTTTTGTTGATTTTCTTCAGACGGTATTCGCCATCAATAATGTAAATGGGATCGGCAATCGAATCAAAAGTATTTTCCCACTCGGTCTGACTGGAAGCAAACCGCTGAAAAATAGTGGCATTTTCGTTCGCAAGTGAAACCCAGTACCCGATGATCTCGGCCACCAATCCCGATTCCTCCGACAAATGGTAGCCGGGCTGTGCGCTGTACAGGAGGAGAACGCCGTTTAACAGATTTCGTTGAACCAGTGGAACCAGCAAATACGTTTTTGAGTCACGCAAATAGACGATGGGCCGTGGACCATTCAAATCAAAATCGTCAAAGGCCTTGATCATCATCGGATCCGAAACAGGAATGGGCGCGTCAGAAAAGCCGGATTGCGCACGGTTGATGAACGAACTTCTTTTGTCATCGGTGGGGAACAGAATTGCGGCGCCATCGATTTGAAGGAGCTCCCGCGAAATCTCCAGCAATGTGGCGAGAAGCTGCTGTGTCTTGAAAACCAGCTTCACAATTTCACTCGAACCCCGGTGTAATCCTCCCAGAAACATTCTTGAACGAGCAGCCTTTGATTCGGAGCGGAAAGCCTGTAAACGCACCCGGATCAAAGGCTCAACCAGGTCTAATATCAAATCGGCAAAACCGGAATCCTTTCCCAGAAAGACGATCATGATTCGAAGTTGTTCATCAGAAGCAGAACGGACCAGAGATACGGAATACGAAGCAGAAACGGGTAGTGATTGAAACAACTGTTTCGAAATGGAATCAATACCCGTCGGGATAAGATTACTTAGCAATGATTGAAGAGCAGACTCCGTCTGAGATTCGAGTCGAGACCGGGACTCGATACGGTAGTTCGCCGGATTTACCGGGTCCGGTATGGCAAGCAGAAGACAGCAATCACCGAGCCGCTCTAATAGCAAATCAAGCGATGCATGTACGAAGTCATTTTCAGACTTCAACTGAAAAGTAGTGCTTACAAACTGAATAAAGAAGTGGCCGGCTTGCTTGCTTAATGCCCTCGAGGGCAGACCTGAACCAGGATGATTTTCGAGTTTTAAATCCGATTGTGAATGCATTGAAAATCAAAAACGATTGTATCACATCGAGCATTCTTGAACGGCCGTGATAGAATAAACCACCATGGATCCCAGGCAAAAGCTCATTGTTGTTGTTGATGACAATCAGATGTTCTGCGACAAAATGACCCTTTTTTTTGAAGAAAGATACGGAGACAGGATTAAAATACAAACATATACCGATCCATTGCGCGCGCTTCAAGTTCTGAAACCGGAAATTGATTTACTCATAGTAGACCTTGAGATGCCCACCATCGATGGGAAAAAGTTCCTGTCTTATGCCACGCAAAAGGGCCTGGATAAGCGACGCATCATCATCGCCAGTTTTCAAAACGCAGAGTACCTGCATCAAAAATTTCAATTGTCGGAATGTCTGGCCGTGATGGATAAAAATGAACCGGAACAGCAAAAGGTCTTCGCCATGATCACCGATTCCATCGTAAACAGAACCTAGAGATCGCAGATTTCAGATTATGGAGCGCAGGCGTCGCGCCTGCATTATCGACCGCAGGCATCTTGCCTGCGTCGCACGAAATGTAGAAACTTCAGCGCAGGCCGAATGCCTGCGTTGCGGACTGGAAGTCCGCGGCCCTAATGCAGGCGCGACGCCTGCGCTCCTCAATGCAAGCGAGACGCTTGCGCTCCGTAATAGCCTTGAAACAAGCTTGGACATTTCAGGGTCTTTTTGCTATATTTGGGAACAGTTATTGACCCTGTTTTTTGGGCGGGAATAACTCAGCGGTAGAGTGCAACCTTGCCAAGGTTGAGGTCGCGGGTTCGAATCCCGTTTCCCGCTCCATTTTTTTGCCTGGAGTGTCATTGAGCTCCGAGAATACAGGCGGCGTAGCCAAGTGGTAAGGCAGAGGTCTGCAAAACCTTTATTCCGCGGTTCGAATCCGCGCGCCGCCTTTACTCAACCCTCGGGCCGGGGTGGCGAAATTGGTAGACGCACAGGACTTAAAATCCTGGGGTTCGTAAGGACCGTGTCGGTTCGAGTCCGACCCTCGGCAGTTAGAATCAGTAAGTTACAGCCAACATATTGAAAACACTTTTCAGTATTTTCGATTACTTTGCTATTTCTTTGCTAGACTTTTTTCGTGAGTCGAGTTTTTTGACGGCTTCAAACCGGTCAAAATCGGTCACAATTCGATACCTGCGGAAGATGGAAGGAGTCCGGTGACCGAGTAAATCCATTGCTGTTTGTTCATCGACTCCGGCTGTGATCAGGTTCATTGCAGCCGAACGTCTGAAATCATGCGGAACCCTTCCGGCAAGTCCGGCTTGCTTGCAGGCAAGCTTCCAGGCTTTGCTGAATTCCTTCACAGGCTTTCCAGCCGTAAAGAGCGGAGATCCGTTAACATGAAAAACATAAGGAATGATTCTCCCCTTCGCCTTTTGGATAGTGTCGGTCTTTCTCTTTCGCGCGGTTAGCATTGCGCTCAAATATTTTGTGAACGGGAAAATCCGGCTTTGCTTGTTTTTCGTTTCATCGTGTTCAAGCTGAATCGTGCCCCGGTCAAAATCCACGTGTCTCCATTCGCGGGAAAGCGTCTCCATGATTCTCCATCCGGTGATGAAAAGGAATCTCACGGCATCCTGGAAGTCTTCAGGAAGGAACGTGCAAAGCGTTGTAACTTCGGCTTCGGTAAAGAATCCTTTGCGCTGATTGTTTTCCGGCAACAATTCAAAGGACGGTCTGGATGGAAGCTTTCCATCTTTTACCGCAAGCACATAAGCCCGGCGCAATGCAGCGAGCTCACGGTTGATTTCAGCCGGCGCGGCCTTCGCTTTCAATCTCTGATCGGTAAAAGCGCGAACATCGGCGCCCGTAATGGAAACAGCGGATCTGTGTCCGAAATACGGAATCAAGTGTTTTTCGATTTTCCGTTTCACGCTATCAAGTGATTTCCTTTTCTTGTTGGCGTAATCGCTTACGACCGAATCAAGAATATCCCTAACGGTGACCCTGTCGATCCGGGGCATGTGCCACTTGCCGGATGCAATCGCGCCCTTTGCATGGTCCAGCTTCCGCTGTGCTTCTGTAACAAGCTCCGTGTGCGTGGACTCTTTATGTCGCCCGCCACCCTGCGGATGAATCGGACAACCCCGGCAACTAAATCTCATCCACCAAATTGACGCTTCCTTCACTGTTCCATCAATGGTATTGTATTGCGGTTTTGATAACCCTCTGTGTACTTTGCGCATAATTATTTCCCCGTTTGGTTGACTTTTTTTCTCTTTCTCGGTTGCCTGGCCACTTCGATCTTTCCGGAACCCGTCTTCCTTTGAACTTTCCTTTTGTACTTTTCGTGATTTGATTCTGATTGTTCTTCTTTGCTGCGAGCTTCTCTCCATTTCCGGACCTGATCACGATTCAGGCAGCGCCGAGAACAAAATTGCTGTCGCTTATCGCGCTGATAAAACAACAAGGAACAGCTTGAGCACTGCATAATTCGATCTGCCCTTCCGTTGATTAGATGCGAGAGTGTAAAGAGGAAACAATCTCGGAAAGTGCCGCTCACAGTTGATTCACCTAAAATGAATCTAAGATCGACAGATATGGGAATACTGGGCTCAGCGCCCGCGGCGGCCGCAGAAATGTCATCATACACGGTGCTTGTAAGGCCACTGTGTCGATTCTTACTTCTCTCTTTCGGATCGGGATCGTTGGACAATTTACCTTCACGATAACTATATCGCTCGGTGTGGACATACTGCCTCTGCCTAATAATCGCATCAAGGATGACCCTAACTTCCTTTCGAAGTGCATCGAGTTGGTCAATGTCGGCATCCCCTACAAGAATCTCGGGTTCGATCAACAGAGGTGTTGAGCTTTCCCTCGGTAAGAAAAACCCGTTAAGGTCATCAACAAGATTCTGTTGATCTCCTCGTCTTAACTGTTGCAGGTTCCTCTGTGAAAACTCAATCGCGAATTGAAGCTTCTCTTCAAAGGTATCCATACATCCTCCTTGGTTGTAATGAGAACTTCAAACAATCCGTATTTTATCATTAGGTGATTTTATTATATTAACCTATTAATTTTTATAGGCTTACATGATAATATGCTTGATAGAATGAAAAGTCAATCCGATTTCTCTTGTATAGATGTAGCGCGCGGCTATGAGCTCGAAGGTGGTACCCGCCAGGTTCATGGCGAGATACGATTTTCCTGTCCCCGTCACAGTGATCATAAGCGGCGACTCTTTATCAATGTTTCGAAGGACACCTGGTATTGTCAGAGCTGTCAGTCCGGTGGAAATCGTTTTGAATTGGCTGCTTTTCTTCTTGGGCTTGAATATCCACGCGACAAAATTGATGTGCATTTCTGGTTGTCTAAGTGTACAGATTCATTTTCGCGAACCGGGCTCATTTCGCCTGCTTCAAGGAAAAAGAACCTTTCAGAGAGCGTTCATATCCGAAGCAAGGGAAAGACTCTAGTGGACGAAGCAGGAGTTGTAATATTGCCCACGCTTGCCCGAGCTTTTGGCGTGCATGTAGCAGCCGTCTTACAGACGATTCACTTTTTCTGCAATTATTATTCGAAAGCTGAGTGTAGATTTTCCGTAGAACAGTGGAGTTTGAATCTCTCTTGGTTGGGCGAACGCCATATTCGTCGTGTTTTGAATGATTGCATCATCAAGTCTCTTATCTCACGTCGATGCAAAGGACGAAATTCCTTTTTCAAGGTTAACTACGACACTGTTCGCCAAAAGCTAACCCAATTGACTACTACAGATATAGTATGCCCGTCAGTGAAAACGGTCAAAAAGTCCTCACATTCGGTCAAAATGTCCGCAATCAATTTATCAAAGGCTGTGAGTGATCAAGATCCGGTTGAAATAGTTTATGCACCCGGCATTGGTTTTAGCCTGGAAGCATCCAAGACGATTGCTCGATTCGAAAAATGATTAAAACATCTGCCAATTCCGAAACGAAGCCTGTACCGCCAAAATTCAGAGCCAGACTGTTGTCTATACAGGAATCAGCGCAATACCTGGGGATCTCTCACGATGTGGTGCGGAATTACATCAGCACTGGCATCCTTCCCACAGTTAAACTCCCTTCCTGCAAAGAAGGAATGAGGCTCCGGCGTGTTGTAATCGATATTGATGACCTGAATGCCCTCATAGCAAAGAGCAAGCTCTGATGCCCGGGTATCTGAAAGACCATACCATCCGTGTTGTGTGGCATTCCAAGAATCCGAAGGAGCTCATGATCCATACAGACCATTCCGCTTTTCTTTTGTGGCTATACGAAATGGCTGGTAAAGTAAAAATACAACTTCCCATCTTCTATCTCACCGATCCGGAAACCAAAAGACAAATGACGGCTATCATTGCTCCGGTTTCCCTTTGCCCCTGGCAACTCTCTGATATTCCCGGCAGAATAATCAAGAGACGTAGCTGGAAAAACGAAGAACAACGTAAACGAAAACAGGACTGGTGCAGGCAAATGGCCCACGAATATCACGGAAGACTGAAAGAGGCCGATACGTCTCAAAAGTAACTCCCTTCCTGAAGGACAAGTAACGCCCCATAAGTGGCTTGATAAAAAATGCGTTTAGGGTTTCCTTGAAGTTCAACTCGTTTGTTGCAGGTTAGATCACTGCCTTATAGCCTATCAATTCCCGAATGACAATTCGGAACAAATGACTTATTGGGGGATTACCAGACCCCATATTCCCCCATTTGTTTCCGGAACTCCTTCGGAACCAGGGCACCTGATCCCAACATACACCATACTTGAGGGGTGAGTATCGATATCGAAACTGCCGCCGTCTTCGCTGATAAGCTCCGAAACCTTGTATCTCGTTTCCAACCCTGGTTCCAAGTTGATTTTCTCAACACTAAAGATGTGTTTCATTAGCTCGTCCCTGTTTCTGCCTACATCCATTGTGCAGTCCTTCCATGTTTCTTTATGTCCGAATATTATTAAGTAGCCGGAGTCCACAACTATTTGCGCATTGAGATTTCCATACATTTTTTGAAGTGGTTTCCGCTTGAGTCTTTCAAAATATTCCGAACGTCGATCTGAATCCGGCGCGGTTTTATCGGAAGGTGGAATCTGAGATTTTGTGGTTTCTGGATTTGTTTGAACATTAGATGCCGGGCTTTCGAGTCTTAGCAAATATTCTTCTATTCGATCTAAATCCGGGGCAGTTTTAATGGAATTGGGATCCTGCAGATCTTGCCTGTACTTTAAGTTGATCATTGCGAGAGCACTACTTTCCTCTGAATGAATCCTGGCTTTTCGCCCTCGGGCGTGGATTATTTCAAATGTCCATTTGTCATTTGCGTGGGGGATAAACCCACCGGTGCTAGCCTTGAAAATGCAAAAATTCATTGGTAGACATGGCTTGCCTGCGATTCTTATGGCCCGCATGGTTTGTTGATCGTTTTCTTTTTCGATATGTATCCTGACCGTTAATTCCTTCGCGATCCACAAAGATGCATTGTAGAACTGACACTCAAAAGAACCGGGGTCCACGGGATCAAGAAAATTGAACTGAGCTCTCACGGATAACAATTCTGAAAAAGGGAGATCTTCAGAAGAAAAAAAGGGATTTCCCGTATCTACTAAAACCCAACCTTCAGGGTAAAGCATTTCTGCCTGGCCTGATATTCTAGATATTCGGACTGGATGGTCGCCGTTTTCCAGCCGCATATGATCATAACGATGTGGGGTTGGCCAGGCAAAAAATGCGGACAACGACACAGCGAAAATTAGCAAGAAGACGTAGACATACTTCATATTCCTCCAGCACTTTAGTTTTGGATTTATTCCCATAATATCCCAGGATCAAACGCCCTACCAAGAAGCTATTCTCAAAATTTTTGGTAACCTGCTACTTGGTTCCGGCGTTCTCTACTCATCGCTGGTCACCATCCTAAGTGGATCAACCTGTTTTTCTAAATCGATTTGGTGCCCGTTTGCGTAAGCTGGACTGAAAGAAATGATTTGTAAACGATGAATTGGCTACCGGAAAGGAATCTGAAGGCAAATATCCTTTTTTTTCTGTGTGTGCAACGGGAGATCTAACTTAAGAAAAACCCCGGATCGGGGCAAGTCGGGGTACCCTCCAGGCGATAGTACGATGCACATAGTACGGACTTGGCCGAAACTTGGCCAGTCTTGTTCAGTTTCCAGCGTTTTCCAGCGTCTTCAGCCGTAGCCTTAAAACTGCCTTAAATACTGTATTTTCAGCGAATTGCACCCGATTTCCGTCGATGCCGGTTTTTGCCGTGTAACGGGGAAATTGAGACTTAAAATCCTGGGGTTCGTAAGGACCGTGTCGGTTCGAGTCCGACCCTCGGCAGTTAATTGTGCTTCATGAACCCGGTTCCCTTGTTCCCGGTCAATGAATTGTACAGTGTTTCGATAAAGGCATCTGTTGATATAAAATCTCCGTTGTACTTGATCCACTGATCCAGAATTTTTTCCTGTTTCATCTGGTCGAGAGTTTTTTTCTCACCGATCGCTTTTGCAACAACGGCACGCGTGTCTTTCAGCATTTGAACATAAATACGGACATCCTCCGGTTTGGAAATCGGGCCGTGACCGGGGATGATTTTCACGTCTGCCGGTAAGGCTTTCAGCGCAGCTTCCACTCCGGCAATCATTCCGTCCACGCTTCCCCCGGCATCAATATCGATGAAGGGGAAGCCGTAGGTTACGAAATCGTCACCCATATGAACGACATTCGATTTTGGAAAATAAATGATGCTGTCGCCGTCTGTGTGCCCGGCAGGATAATGTAAAGCGCGAATATCCTCACCGTTCAGATGAATCGTGATGTTGTGTTGAAATGTAATAACGGGCAGTGCTTCCGGGGGTTCCGCTTTGGTTTCGAAACGAATAGAACTCCCATTGCCCGCAACACCGGCAACGGCAAGTCGCTTTCGAACGTTTTCGTGAGCTATGACAGTGGATGTTTTACTGAATGGGGCATTGCCACCCGCATGATCGAAATGATAATGGGTGTTAATGACGAATCGAACCGGTTTATCGGCAACGCCTTTCAGCGCAGCGCGAATCTTTTCCGCCAGCGGAGCAAATTGATCATCAACAATGATGATACCGTCCTCTCCAATCGACGCGCCAATGTTGCCGCCGGCCCCTTCCAGCATATACACTGTGCCCGCAACATGCGTGACTTTCATTTCGACTTTGTTGAAATCTCTGTCCTGTCCAAAAGCAATAGAAAAAGTAAATAGCAACATCAGCACAATTTTCAAAACCATCATTCCTCCTAGTCCTGATAGAACCAGAAATCTTATCATGAAGCTGAAGAGGTCACCGCTGTTACAAAATGTAGCAGCTACGCCGGACTCAATAGAGGCATCTGAACTCGCGAACGATGAATCGAATACAAACGGTTCTCGACAAACAACAGCCGGTAAATCTGCCGGAGCCAGAGTGATGGCACGATGCTTGCGTTTCCCGAAACCGGGAGGTGTAAATGAGAACTACAGCGTACTTGTCGTTCCGAAACCAACACACATTGCTTTCAATTTTCTTGATTGCGGCCTTGATTCAATCTTCAGCCTTTGGCGGAAGCGCAACAGTAACCATTGATCCTGCATCAATAGTTCACACAAATGCGCCGCTGCTGCTGGGTACGTCTCTTGATGCACGGTCCAGCTTCACGGTCGCCGGAATCCCTGTCGGCTACTACAACCCGATCGATGGTTCTCCACTTGATAATACTGCGGGATCCGGTGTCACGTGGATGTGGGAAACGAGAATTCCGCACACTGCCATCAGGTATCCGCAAGGCCCCGTGAATATATGGGATTGGAAAGCAACAGTTGGCCCTGTTTCTTCGCGAGCACCACAGGTCCTGGCAGGAAATCAGGTCGCAGCTTTTGGCCTGGATGAAGCAATGTCGATGGCAGCCAGAACCGGTATTGCGCCACAGAATATACACTTCATGGTGAACATTTACGGTCCTTTCAACGTACCAAACTTGGCGGTGGCAATACAGGATGCGGCCGATCTTGTAGAGTATCTCAACTTGCCTGCCGGTCAGGGTTACTACTGGGCCGATCAGAGATCGGCAAACGGCCATCCTCAACCCTACGGCATTGAACTCTTCAATCTGGGCAACGAACCCTGGGCGCAGAGTGAATATGACTTCCTGACGACAGGCGCGTCGGATCCCAACCAGGATGGGGCGCTTCGATACAGCTCTGATGCAGGAATGTTTATCGCCGCGATGAAAGCGATTGATCCGGCAATCAAAATAACGCTCTCCGCAACGAGCCCACGGAACAAACCGGATGCTGCATCCAAAGCGCGTCTCTGGAACCAGACTCTGCTTCAACAACTCGGGAATTCGGTGCACGGACTCGTCACAAACCTCTATTACGATTCAGAATCTCCGGAAGTAACGCAGCGCGGTGTTGCTTCGATGAAGGCGTTTCTTGACGTTCTATCGTCCGACATTCAAGGATTTAACGCGGCAAACGGCGCCGATGTACAGTTGCTGATCGGTGAGCATGGACACTCCATTGATATTGATTACACTAAGGTTCCGCCTGTCGTGACTAACGCGGACTTTGCGATGCAGTGGCATGGCGCAGTTGCGACGACTGACTTCTTGATGATGCTGAGTAATCGCAACGATATTGAGCGTGCTCATCATTTCATCTGGGGAAACTGCGCCGCAACGTGGCATCCGATACGACTGAACGGCGATGGAACATACACGTTTCTCCCGGTACCGCGGATCTACGAAAGCCTGACAAATCACGTTTTACAAAATGCAATTTCGGCCGTAACGACTTCACCTGCAGGAAGCGACGGACACCTCTACAGTGTTGGAGCAGGCGCTTTTGCAAGCACTGACGGATCAACAATTGGCGTTGTAATTGTGAATCGAGATCCCGGCACAGATCACACAGTCGATGTGTCAGGAACCAGAGGATACAAGGTCAATTCGGCATCTATACTCACGGCCGCCTCACCAGATGCTGAGATCGTCACCGAAACGACCCTGAGTCTACGTTCGCTGAATGGCGTTTCGCTTCCCCATTCGTCGATAATACTGTTGCAATTGAAACCCGCAAAAAAGAAAAAGGGTTGAGTCAGTCTGAACTGATTCGGGGAACGCCGGCGCTCTCAAGATCGCTGCCTTTTTCGATTCCAGACTGAGTACAGCGGAATGCCTAGAGCAACGAAGCTCAACCCGATCAGGGAACGGAGTGGCGCGGTCAGGAGGGTCGAGCCGATCAACCAGGCGCTGGCAAGCAGGAACAGAAGCGGAACCAACGGGTATCCCCAGGTGCGATACGGCCGGACTTTTTCAGGCATGCGGCGGCGAAAAACAAAAACGGAAGCGGTGTTGAGACCGTAGAAAATCCATGCCGCAAAAATGACGTAGTCCGTCAAAGTATCGAAAGATCCGGAAAGCACAAGAATGCTGATCCACACACCCTGCGCAATGAGAGCATTTACGGGGACATGACTTCGTTCCGAGACTTGGCCAAGTGACCGGAAAAAAAGCCGGTCCTGCGCCATTGCGAACGGCACACGCGACGCAGTCAGAATGCCGGTATGTAACGAACCAATGGTGGAAATCAGAAGAGCAACAGCCATTACACCGGTGGCGATGGGTCCAAGCAAGCGGGACACAACTTCCGTAGCCACCGATGAGGCTGCCGGAACGCCGGCAACCTCCGTGGGTGTCAATACATAAAAGTAACTGATGTTTACAAGAATGTAGAGAATCGCAACAGCGATCATCCCTGAAATGAGGGCACGGGGTATGTTTTTTTGAGGATCTTTTACTTCGCCTGCGAGAATCGTGAGGTTACTCCACCCATCGTAGGCCCACAAAGCACCGAGCATGGCTGCTGCAAAACCGCTGAATCCTGAGATCGCCGATGTTGAAACGCCTTCGCAGAGTCCGCCGCTGTTAAGCAAACTAAAATGACGCCAATCCCCTTTCGCAAACAAAATGGCCCCGAATCCAATTCCGAGAACCATGGCTATCTTCAATACGGTCAGGAACGAGGCAATTCCACCGCTGATGGAAACGGCAGCGCAATTGATTGCTGTAACGAGCGCAACCAAAACCAGAGCAACGATCTGCATCAAACCGAATTGAAATTCGTATCCGGCAATCGACATCGAAAAATAAGGACCTTCCAGAGCGCCACCGGTCAACACATTCAAGAATACCGCGAAGGCCACAGCTTTCGCCGCCTGTGAAGCGGAATAACAAATGGAAAATTGTGTCCATCCGTAAACAAATGCCCAGCGTGGTCCGTAAGCCTCGCGAATGAAAACGTACTCGCCACCGGCTTCCGGCATCATGGCTCCCAGCTCCGCATAGGTGAGCGAACCGGCCAGTGACAGGACGGCTGCGATCACCCAGACGGCAATGACCACCATCGGCGAATCGACATTGCACGTCATCACACGCGCTTTTAAGAAAACGCCGGTGCCGATGACAGTGCAAATGATGATCGAGATCGCAGCAAATAGTTTTAAACCACGATCAAGTGACGGCATAGTTGAACGAATGCGGGCTTAAATCCCGCTTTGCGGACTGGAAGTCCGCGGCCCCTACTAATGCAGGCTGGAAGCCTGCGCTCCAGCTGTTGATGTAAAGCTACAAAAAAAAAGCCCCGCGCGAGGCGGGGCTTGAGTATCGCGTTTTTAATGGTTGAGGAAAGCCTCTCCTGTTTGAGTCCTTCTGGCGGTAACTATTTCTTTCACCACCTGTAAGTATAACTTAATATCAGACCAGCCGGAAATGTGAGTTACAAGCTCAGCAATTTGTCGTGGTCTGAGGTAGAAAGATTTTGTGGCATAACGTTGCAACTGCTTCATTTCGGATCCAGAGCGACCTTCCGGAATAAAAACAGGGTCATACGTGGAGTAGCCCGCCTGAGAGTTAAAACGGGACCAGTCTTTTCCCTGTATCAAACCGCGTTCGAGTGCGATGTTGTAAAGGGCTGTTCCCGGATAAGGCGTTGCAAGCGAGAACTTGGCAAAATCCAATCCAAGTGTCTTGGCAAAATCGATGGTTTCCAGCGATTCTTCGCGGGTTTCCGTGGGAAATCCGAGTATGAGAGTGCCGCGAGTCTTCAATCCGACTTTTCGGGACATCGCGACGGCTTTCTCGATGTGTTCTTTCTTTTCCCCTTTCTTCATGAGCTCCAGCAAACGTGGTGATCCGCTTTCAATCCCGTAAGAGATCATTTTGCAGCCGGCATCTTTCATTGCTTTCAGCAATGGTTCTGTGACTTCATCAGCGCGACCGGCAGCGGTCCATACCACTTTCTTGTGGAATCCTTTCTGCATCATCTTTTCGCAGATTTCGAAAACTCGTTTCTTGCTGATAATGAAGTTGTCATCCAGAAAGATGATCTGACGGGCGTTGTATCTGTTGATCAGGATCTCCATCTCTTCCACAACGCGGTCCGCAGAATGCGCTCTGTATTTGAAACCGGAGACCTGACGCGCGGAACAGAAAATGCATTTAAATGGACATCCGCGGGATGACATCATGACACGCATCGGGCGCGCAAACGAGCTATCCGGCACCTGATGGTAAAGATCCATCTTCACGCCGTGCCACATCGGTAACGGCAGCTTGTCCAAATCGCTGAACAGCGGACGGTCCTGAGTCTTTACGACTTCATCACCGTCACGATACCAGATCCCCGGAATGTTCTTCAGTTCCTTTCGATCGCCGCCATTTACGAGTACTTCGTAAACATCCATCATGGTGTGTTCCGATTCACTGATGGCGATCAAATCGATATTTCGATCCTCCATCACTTCTTCGGGAAGCACCGTCGGATGCGTTCCACCGGCGAGCACCCACAGATTCGGATACTGCTTCTTTACCACTGCCGCAATCTTATGAGCGTCAAAAGAAGTCGGTGTTAACATCGTGATACCGACGCAAATGGGCTTCATTTCGTCGATCATCTTCAAGAGGGCCGGCTCAGAAAGATCATCACATTGACCATCCATGATCCGGACCGGTATATCCTTCGCTTCCAACATCCCACCGAGATACAGCAAAGAAACGGGCAACAATAGCGAAGCCGCGTCGCTTAACTTTCCGTAATGCTCGTGAACATTAAAGGTAGGATTGATTAGAAGGACGCCAGGCTTTCCATTATTCATCCTCATCTCCTTTATCTTTTTTTAGTTTGTCTTTTTATTCAGGATCGGAACCATTAAAAACGAACCTAATATTATCATCGAAAAAAATGAGAGTCAATCAACCCTGCAGGCAAATACGAAATCCTGAGATTCGAAAATTCGTAACAAATCCGAATGTCGAAACGTAAAACATCGAGAACTGAGTTAGTTCCCGGTTGGAATTTTTCAATTTTGTTTCCGGAAATGATCCATCAACACCTGGACCAGTTCCTTGCTTTGCAGCAAACCCTCAGTAATCGACTGCATGTCGGGACTTGTTTCCTCATTCTTCCGGCTACGGCAATAAATGCTGTGTTTACCTGCAATAATCATCGAGTCCGTTAGAATATCGAGGAGCACCGCGAGTTTCCCTTGAACCGGCCCCATCATCATCTCATGGTCTTCCAGTTTATCTCTATAAACACTAAATACGGATCTGTCTGAATTCATACCAGTTACCTTATTATGACGCACGCCTAAAAGCAATGCGAATTCCCCTAACATACTGAATCCAGACGGTTTCTGCTTGACAAATCGGACCACCGATGGTAAGATAACATAACCTGATATGCTGAGCCGATCTGGATGAATGAGACTGCAGCCACGGCTGAATCGATAATAGTGACGAGATCTCCTGCTCGAGTGAAAGATTTTTTCCTCAGTTTACGGCCCCACCAATGGACAAAGAATCTGGTCATTTTTGCCGCTCTTGTCTTTGCCAGAGAACTGGGACACCCTGATCAGATTTTACATTCTGTCCTTGCTTTTCTTATTTTTTGCATGCTTTCCGGAGCCGTATACCTGATCAATGACGTTGTTGACTATGAAAAAGACCGGTTTCATCCGATCAAGAAGAACAGGCCCGTAGCCTGCGGAAGGCTCAGCCGTTCCTTTGCGCTTATCTCCGGCGTCAGTCTGTATCTGCTTTCGCTTTTTCTTTCCTATGCGTTAAATTTTGAATTCTTTCAAGTTGCGCTTGCTTATACAGTTGTTACAGTCGGATACACGTTCTACTTTAAAAACATTGCCATCCTTGATGTGATGGCGATTTCTATCGGCTTTGTACTGCGCGCCCTTGCGGGAGGAGTTGTTCTTGCTGTGGAAGCTTCGATCTGGCTTCTGATTTGCACATTCCTTCTTGCTTTGTTTCTGGCGCTCAGCAAACGACGCCATGAGTTGGTTCTCTTATCCGAAGACGCGACAAGGCACCGAACCAACCTGGCGGAATACACTCCCTACCTCCTGGATCAGATGATCAGCGTCGTAACGGCCTCCTGTGTACTGGCCTATACGCTGTACACAGTATCGGAAGAAACGGTAACGAAATTCCACACGGATAAACTTTCTTTGACGGTGCCTTTCGTGATCTTTGGAATCTTTCGTTACCTCTATTTGATTCATCAAAAGAACGAGGGTGGAAGTCCAAGTGTTCACCTCTACTCAGACAAGCCGCTTTTGATATCCATTATTCTCTGGATTCTGGCTTGTGTAGGGATCATTTATTCCACCCATCCGGGGCTGAATTGAAGAACCAATCTGGCAGGAAAATAAAGGATTAAACCAAGGAGAGAGTATGAAAGACGTCAAGATCCCCTCCCATCAAATTGATGTGGTGGAGATCATGAAGAAGATCCGTCAGTCCTCCGCGAATAACCGGACCGAACTGACGCGGGATGACAGAACCAGACGGGAAGCAAAAAGCGAGTTTCAGACACTGATTCAAAACGCTCAACTTCCTGAACCTATTGCGGAACAGATTAAACAACAAATGGTTTTTGAACCATACGATCCACGAACGCTGTATGTTTCGAAGCGTTCAGGAATCGGCAGTTTGATCGGGATTATCCGCCGGTTACTCAGGCCCATCACCAAAATGTTCTTGAACGTGGATCCGCTCGCGCATGAAGTGTACAGACTGACTGCGCTGAATAATCTGTATTTGAGAGCGATCCAGGATCTGGTTCACAAGACCTCGGCCCTTCAGGTTGAGATGTATCACAACAGAAAACGTACCGGACGGCATCGGGGTCGAGACGAGCAGCGGTACAACAATTCCGGACCCAATCACAGGCGGCACAGAGAACGCACCCATCACAGACGGGAATCCGGAGAAAACAGAAATCCACAACCTGCGCGCATGAACTCTGCGGCAGAGCCTTCCGCGCAATAAATTAAAGTGGGCGGCCGTTGGGGCCGCCCATCCCTTCATCTGATTTCATGAAAATTGCATTCGCGATTCAGCGTTACGGCCTCGATATTAACGGCGGAGCAGAACTCCATTGCCGGTACATCGCCGAGCGATTATCGAAGTACTGTGACGTCGAAGTGCTGACCACCTGCTCTCGTGATTACATCACCTGGAAAAACGCATACAGGGCCGGCGTAGAAAGGATCAACGGCATTCCTGTGCGGCGTTTTGAGGTGGATCGCGAAAGAAATCCGGATCGCTTCGGAAGGCTTCAGGATGAGATTCTCCGGCTTCCGCATACCGAATCAGATGAACTACGCTGGATGGATGAACAGGGACCAGCCTCCACCCGATTGATTCAATTTATCAAAAAGAACCAGGATCAGTATCAGTTCTTTATTTTCTTCTCTTACCGCTATTATCACAGTTTTCATGGAATCAGGACCGTACCGCATAAAAGTCTGCTTGTGCCCACAGCCGAGCCGGACTCCATTATTCATTTCAAGATTTTCAAAGGCCTTTTCCACCTGCCCCAGGGTTTTGTCTACAACTCGGTAGAAGAAAAACGACAGATCCAGTGTCTCAGCTCCAACTATCAAGTGCCTGGCGACGTGGTAGGAGTCGGGTCCGAAATACCGGATGTGTCGGACGGTCAGGCGTTTCGTCGGAAGTTCAATCTGGACGGTCCATTTCTTCTGTTTGTCGGAAGAATCGATGAAAACAAAGGGTGCGGACAACTCTTTGATTTTTTCCTGCGGTTCAAAGCAGAAACAGATAGCCCCTTGAAGCTCGTACTGATCGGCGCCGAAGTCATGAAGATTCCCGATGACCCTCGCATTGTGCATACTGGATTCATCGGGGATAAGGATAAATTCGACGCGCTCAATGCGTGTGAATTGTTGATTATGCCCTCATTTTATGAGAGTCTTTCGATGGTGTTGCTCGAGGCCTGGGGAATGGGCAGACCGACTCTCGCGAATGGAAACTGCCGCGTGCTCATGGGACAATCGATTCGCAGTAATGCCGGCCTCTTTTATACAAACTACGAGGAGTTTAAGCGAAGTCTGCTGTACTTCCAAAGCAATCCCGATGCCGCTCGCATGATGGGAGAGAACGGAAGGCGCTTTTATCGTGAAAATTACACCTGGGATATCATCGAACAAAAGTACTTGCGATTGATGGAAAAGGTCAGGAACTGATGCAGGCCCATCAATTCGTCACAGCGCTCAGTTACGGAGACGCCATCGGCGATTACACTCTGGAGATTCAACGCATTCTCAGGAGCCGGGGTTACGACTCCGAAATCTACTCCGAAATCGTTCACCCGCGCATGGCAAAACATGTCCGTCCGATGTTTGATTATGAGTTTCATCAGCGCGACGACGTCCTGATGATTGTGCATTTTTCCATCGGATCCGAGCTCGGCCTTTTTGTCCCCTACTGCCGCGGGAAAAAGATGCTGATCTATCACAACATCACGCCTTACGAATGGTTTATCGATGTGAACAATCACCTTGCTTACCAGTGTCTTGCCGGACGAAAACAACTGGAAAAATTGAAGGACTTTTGCCCCCTCGGACTCGCCGACTCGGAATACAACCGCCGCGAGCTGGAGAGCCTGGGTTTTGCCAGGACCGGCGTCCTGCCCATCCGCCTGAATTTTGAGAAGTTCAACGGGACACCGGACCCGCTAACATTGCAGTCATATGATGATAATCGTACGAATATCATAGTAGTTGGCCGCGCTATTCCGAACAAAAAACTCGAGGATTGCCTGAAGGTGTTCGCTTACTATCAAAAGCACATCAACCCGTTGAGCCGGTTGATCTTCGTGGGCCTGTCGGGCGGTTTCGAGACATATCTGTTCGCCCTGCGAAACATGGTCACTGAGCTGAGCGCGCAGGAGGTTGTATTCACCGGCCACATCGGATTTGAAGAAATTCTGGCCTATTACCGGATTGCGGATGCCCTTCTGATCATGAGCGAACACGAGGGTTTTTGCGTTCCCCTGCTGGAAGGCTTTTACATGAGGGTCCCTGTGGTTGCCTGGGATGCATGCGCGATCCCTTACACTGCCGGTTCGGGAGCAGTCCTTGTGCAAAAGGAAAAAAATTATCCGGCCATCGGTGAGTTGCTGCACCGTGTTTGTACCGATGCGGGACTTCGCGAGCAAATTCTTTCTGCACAACAGGCCCAGTGGAAAAACCAAAACGAGTTCCCGTTTGAAGATACTCTGTTACAGAACCTCGAAACCTTGAAAGAACTTCCCTCTCTTTACAAAGCGGAACCGGTGCGGCAAAGTGCTGAGTAATGAGTCATGAGTGCCGAGTGACTAAGAAGCTGTGAAAAAATCCCTGATCCGTGGCGGCGGGCCTCCGTGCCCGCTGGTCTGCTCAACGAGAAAACGGCAGGCAGGGACGCCTGCCGCCACTGGTAGGGGGATTTTTTCACAGCTTCTCAGCACTCGTTGCTCAGCACTCGGCACTAAATGCCTCATGCTGCTATGAAGATTGAAGGTTGTTAGTGATACTTTTTTACAACATTATCGCGGTAAGAAGCCAAAGATGACGCAGATTCATCAGCTCGTTCCGGCGTTGCATCACGGAGATGCGATCGGTGACAGCGCATTAATGATCAGGAATTATTTGCGCGGCAAAGGTTACCGGTCGGACATATATGCTTACGACATCGATGAGCCCGTTTCTCACGAAGCGATTTCCTTTCGAAAGAAGCGTCCGGATGTTGGAGCGAACGATATCCTGATCCTTCACTTTGCGCTGCCGTCCGGAATGACGGAAACCCTCAAAAACAGTCCATGTCGAAAAGCAATCATTTATCACAACGTTACGCCGGCATCGTACTGGGCGCCATACGACAGTGTTCTGGTTTCGCTGGCAGTTCGTGCCCGGGAAGAACTTGCCGGTCTTGCAGCTCACACGCATCGCGCCTCGGGAGATTCCGAATACAACCGGCTGGAGCTTGAAAAGCTGAAATATCCGTCAACGTGCGTGTTGCCCATCTATGTCGACCAGACACGGTATTCGGTGTCTCCATCACCAATAATCGTGAAGACGGTCCGTGACGGCCTGTACAATTTCTTGTGTGTCGGGCGAGTGGCGCCGAACAAGAAACTCGAAGACGTGATCCGGCTCTATTACTTCTACAAGAAGTTGTTCAATCCCCTGTCGCGTCTCATATTCATTGGAAAAACAAACGTAGTTCCCGCCTACTACGCTGCGTTGAAAGAGCTGACGATGCGCTATGCGCTGATGCCGGATGATGTTGTCTTTACCGGGCATGTCGATTGGTCTGAGCTCGTCGCCTACTACAGAAGCGCTGACGTTCTAGTCTCAATGAGCGAGCACGAAGGGTTTTGTGTCCCTCTGATTGAAGCCATGATTTGTGACACTCCGATACTGGCTCACGAAAGTACCGCCATTCCCTTTACGCTCGGTTCATCTGGAATCCGTTTCCGCGAAAAGAACTACCCGGAGCTGGCGTCGTTGTGTCATCGACTCAAAGAGGATTCCGTGTTTCGCGAGATCATTCTGACTGAACAACGTCAACAACTTCTGTATTTCACAAAAGAAAAAGTGGAACGGGCCATCGATGAGTTTCTGGAACCGTTGATCATGAAAATTCCAGCACTGCCGTGAGATGTATCTCGAAATCTGCGACACTTCCCAATCATCGAATCAATGAGATCTTTTTCTGGTTTGAAAAAAATGGCATATGCCATATATGTGATATATACTTGATGGCCTGGAAGGTTTTCAAAAAGAATGGCACAGTCGGCAACAACGATTTATCTGGATCAAGAGAAGCGAAAAAAACTGTTTGAGCTTGCCCAAACGCATGGCAGCTCGTTTTCTTCGGAAGTCCGGACGGCAATCGACCGGTATGTAGAGGAGAAAGAGTCGGCCATATCAGACAAAGAAGCGGAACTTTTAGTGCATCAGGCAAACGAAAGCATTGAGCGGATGGCAAAGGCCCTCGATGAAGCTCATGTGACGGTTAGCGGGATACTGAAGGCAACACAAAGAAAGAGGCGTAAATGAGCTGGGTAGCCGAAGCGCTGAAAGCCTTAAAGAAAGTCATTCTAATTGAAGAGAAAGTAACCACTCTTGCTGAAGATCTAAAAGAGCTGGCAATCCGCTATCAGGATCTTTCGGAGCGGCTCGCCCGGATTGAAGGCAAATTTGAGACCTACGAACGGGTCGCAACAGCTACGCAACGCCATAAGAGACTTCCAAAACCAAAGAGGTAAGTTCAACTCCTGTCAAACTTCGAGGCGGGCGACTATCATCAAAATTCGGTTGCGGCCGCAGGTGGCGTTAGGCCTTCGCGTTAAATGCCTTGTTTGGTTCCGGCTCGTCCGCGTTAGGCATGATCGCGTGGAGATCACGATCGCGAATGAATCTGGTATTATTAGTAAGTTTTTGACTCTCTATGAAACTTGCTGTCATCGTACAACGTTACGGCGCCGACATCACGGGAGGATCCGAGCATCTTTGCCGGATGATCGCAGAGCGTCTGGCAAAAAGACACGACGTGGATGTCCTGACCACGTGCGCCCGCGACTATATCTCATGGAAGAATGAATATCCGGAAGGGCGAACGACGCTCAATGGTGTAAAAATCTATCGCTTTCCAACAACTCGCACGAGAAATCTGGAAGAATTCAACAAACTTTCCGACCGGCTTTATCAGGAGGCTCATTCCATCGAGGACGAGATTCAATGGATCGAGCAACAGGGGCCGGCGTGCCCTTCGTTGATTGATTTTCTCAAGAGTCAGCATCGATTGTATGACCGGCTGCTCTTCTTCACTTATTTGTATTATCCCGTGGTTTACGGATTACGGGTTGCACCGGACAGGAGTGTTCTGGTCCCAACGGCTCACGATGAACCGGCGATCCGGCTCAAGATATTTCGGGATGTTTTTTCATTACCCTATGGTTTGATCTTTAATACCGAAGCTGAAAAGGCTTTCACCGAATCTGTTTTCGCCCCAAAACAGTCGCTTAAGGTGGGTGGTGTCGGGGTAGATCTTCCCGATCACATTAACCGCAAGACTTTCCAGCGAAAGCAAGGATTTATTGAAGATTATTTTTACTACGGTGGGCGAATTGATGCCGGTAAAGGGTGCGCGGAACTGATTGACTTCTACCTGCAGAAAAAGCGGCGTTTTTCGGATTTACCGTTCCTTGTGCTATCGGGTCACCTGAGTATGGATCTCCCGCCCGATCCGTCTATCGTTTATATGGGACACCTGAGCGAGCAGGAAAAGGCCGAGGCCCTTCAGGGAGCGCTCGCCGTGATCATTCCGTCTGTAATGGAAAGCCTTTCGTTGTTGTTGCTCGAGGCTTTCGCAGCAAGAACCCCGGTGCTGGTTAAAGAAGGAAGCGCAGTTTTGAAGGACCACTGCATCAAAAGCAATGCCGGATTGTTTTATAATGATTTCTATGATTTTTCATCCTGCCTTGACTACTTAATGGAACATCAGCGGGTACGGCATCTTATGGGTTTAAACGGTCAAAAATATATTCAGAAGTATTACAGCTGGCCTCACGTGATGGCTGTTTACGAAGAAACTTTGAATCTAACAGCTGATCTCTCAAGAAATGCAACTGTTTAATACTTACGGACTGAAACTCGAGGAATTTGTTCCTGCGACTCCCGGGAAAGTGACCATGTACTGCTGCGGACCTACGGTCCACGATCGCGCGCACATCGGCAATTTCCGGACCTTTCTGTTTGAAGACCTGTTGCATCGCTATCTTCGATACAAGGGTTACGACGTGAATTATGTGATGAACATTACAGACGTCGATGATAAAACAATCCTCAAGTCTCGTAAACAAAAGCTAAGTTTGAGAGATTACACCGACATTTTCACGAGAGCATTCTTCGAAGATTGCGAGATGCTGCGAATCCTTCCGGCAAACCGGTATCCGAGGGCCACGGATCACATTCCCGAAATGATTGAGATGACACAGACTTTGCTCGACAAAGGTTATGCGTACAGAAGTCAGGACTCGGTGTATTTTCGAATTAAATCGTTGCCGGACTACGGAAAACTCTCCGGCCTGGATAATCAGGAACTCATTGAAGGTTACCGTGTTGATTCCGATGAGTATACGAAAGAAAGTCCCAGGGACTTTGTACTCTGGAAGGGTCGTCGCGATGATGAAGATTACTGGGAAGCTCCTTTCGGCCAGGGACGTCCGGGCTGGCACCTGGAATGCTCCGTCATGTCTGCAAAATATCTCGATGTACCCATCGATATTCATGCGGGAGGCGTGGATTTGATCTTCCCACACCATGAAAACGAAATCGCACAGAGTGAAGCGGCCCTGGGTAAACAATTCGTGCGCTACTGGCTCCACAGCGCCCATCTCCAGGTTGAAGGTGAAAAGATGGCCAAATCCAAAGGCAATTTTTTCACCGTTCGCGAGCTCGTAGATGAAGGGAACGATCCACTTGTCCTGCGCTTCATGTTAATGTCGGTGCATTACCGCAAACAGTTGAATTTTAGCGATGATGCTCTTGTTCAGGCCCGCGGCGCGATTGGAAGGGTGCGCGATTTTCTTTATCGATTGCGCCAGGATTCCTTCCTGGAGGGCCATTCACCCGAAGCCGGACAGATCGCGGCTAAAGCTATCAAAACCTTTGAAGACTCGCTGGATGATGATTTGAATATTTCCGGAGCGCTCGGAGCGCTCTTTGAGATGATCTATACTGCAAACAAATCAGCCGACAAACGGGAGATCTATGCAGGCGATGTATCCATATTGAACGGAGCTGTGCGCAAAATGGACGAAGTCCTGGCCATCGCTGTATTTCCGGAACTCACAATCAACGAGGAAATTGAGACGCTGATTGAAAAAAGGAATGAAGCCAGACGTAAAAAGGATTTTAAGTCTGCGGACTTGATCCGGGACCAATTGCAAAAACAGGGCATAATACTTGAAGACTCCCCCGGCGGAACAAGGTGGAAAAAGATTTGATGGACCTGGGCAGTACGGGTGAAGAAGAAGCGTGCCGGTTTCTTCGCAAAAAAGGATACAGGATTTTGCGCAGAAACTTTCGCGCCGGCCGAAACGAAATCGACATCATTGCCAGATCGGGTAACACTGTGGCTTTTGTGGAAGTAAAGACGCGCACATCGGTAAATTACGCCGAACCCTGGGAAGCAGTGGGGTTCAAAAAACGAAAGAACATCAAAACAGCGGCTAAAAGCTATCTGGCCGAAGAGTTTTGCAATGAATACGAATACCGTTTTGACGTAATCAGCATTACAATGGATGGTTCGTCTGCCAGAATCGAATGGATGCAAAATGCTTTTTGAGCGCGCCTGCTGACACTTCCGGCTCGTCCGGGTTAGGCTAACGGAAGGAGAAAATGCCTGAACTAAGAAAAGATCCTGTGACCGGAAGATGGGTGATTATTTCTACCGAGCGCGAGAAACGCCCTTCCAGCTACGGCAAGTATTCAATCGAAATGAAAGGTGGATTTTGTCCTTTTTGCGAAGGCAACGAAAATCACACACCTTCCGAGCTTCTGGCGTACCGCCGTAACGGCAGCGAGCGGGACCAGCCCGGTTGGACACTTCGAGTAGTTCCAAACAAGTATCCGGCGCTGCACATTGAAGGCGAGTTGGAACGCCAGGGCGAAGGCATGTTCGATAAGATGAACGGAATCGGGGCCCATGAAGTCGTGGTTGAAACACCAAAGCATGACATGACTCTCGCTCGAATGACAACCGATGAAATCGCAAATGTTTTCTGGGCCTTTCGCGATCGTGTGCTTGACCTGAAACGGGACAAGCGGTTTCGATACATCGTTATCTTCAAGAATCAGGGTGAGCCTGCAGGAGCAAGCCTGGAACATTCCCATTCGCAAATCATTGCTCTACCCATCGTTCCTAAATTGCCGGGTGAAGAAATTTCCGGAGCGCGAACTTACTTCAACTACAAGGAGCGTTGCGTTTACTGCGACATCATTACACAGGAAAAGACAGAAGGGACTCGACTGATTGAAGAAAACTCCGATTTCATAGCTGTTTCTCCTTTTGCTCCGCGCTTCCCTTTTGAAACATGGATACTTCCCAGGCAACACAGCCCTTATTTTGAAAACGCTCAAAAACGGGAGTACGATAGTGTATCGAAGCTCCTGAAATCTTTGTTACGAAAAATGGACCGGGTTCTTGAGACACCTCCGTACAACATGATCATCCATTCGTCCCCTTTTTATGAAAACACTCAGGATTTCTACCACTGGCACATCGAACTGATTCCCAAGCTGACCAAGGTGGCCGGATTTGAATGGGGAACGGGCTTTTACATCAATCCGACCTGTCCGGAAGAAGCGGCACGTTATCTCCGGGAAGCCGTGCCGGGAGCCGAATAAAATGGCAGAAACTGAACTGGCCGTAGAGCCAAAGATTCCTGCGTGGGCTCAACAGGCCTACGATACATGGCAGGCCGCTATCGAGGCAACCAATCATCTTCAATCCGTGTATAACGAATGGCTGTCACGAATCGACGAACTGCACAACATACCGACCATTGAACAGAGCATTCCGATGCTGGAGAAAATCCAGCAGGACATGAATCAGCTGTACGATCTGTCGAGCTCCTTCCGGTCTACAACACTGAACAGCCTACTCAAGCCTTTACTGACACGACAGCACGAATTTAATTCCCGCACTGTCCATATGTTGAATGAGCTGCTGGAGTACTTTCGGGCAACAAGCAGACAGATCAGCCAGTTGATGGCGATTCAAATTCAGTATTTCCAGCAGATTACTCCGTGGATGGATACGAAAATCGAGGAATTACGAACAGAAGAGAATCATAACGTCGCATATCATATCGGGAGCCTTCAGCGAAAAATTGATATCATCACCATGCAGTTCTATGCGCAGCAGTCCCAGTTGAGGTCGCTTCATGCAGAAACCGGTTCGCTTCACGCAGAAACGGGCACGCTTCAATCCGGAACAGGGTCTCTTCGCTCTGAAATCAATTTGCTTCGCTCTGAGACCCCATCTCTTCGCTCTGAAATCAACTTGCTTCGTTCTGAGTCCGCATCTCTCCGTTCTGAAATCGAATCGCTCCAATTGACACAACCACGCAATCAGTGGATTGCAGAACGCTTTGACGCACAGGAAAGACGAATCCAGGAGATATGGCATCAGATGAACAGACCGGCTGAACCCAAAACGGCTGAGTACGTTCAGCCGGAAAACTATCAGCTTGAAAAGGTCCTGATTGAGCTGGAGGAGTTGAAAAGACAGTTAGCGTTGCAGGAACGCACCGTTGCTTCGCCACCGCCACAACCGACTGTGGAATCAAAGGAGACGATTCAGGACGATTTTCGGTATCATGTATTCGAACAAATCTTTCGAGGTACAAGCGAACAGGTAGCGGAAAATTTTCGACGTTACACTCCTTACTTTCTTCAAAGTCCTGAACCGGTGCTCGATCTCGGATGCGGCAGGGGTGAATTTTTGAAGGTCATGCAGGAAATCAGCAAGAAAGCTTATGGCGTTGACATGAATGAGTATGAGGTACAGCGTCTGAATGATGAAGGGTTTGAGGCGGTAGTAGCTGATGCGCTGACTCACATTGACAGCCTGCCCAGAGAAAGTATTGGAGGCGTATTCTGCGCTCAGGTTGTCGAGCACCTGCCGCCGGAACACGTTTATCGCATTCTATCCGGTTTGCACAGGGTTATGAAGCCGGGATCTCCTTTAATTATGGAAACAGTGAACCCCCTCTCTGTTTTCGGATTTCATCATGTTTACTTTAAAGATCCGTCCCACATTTTCCCGGTCCACCCTGAAACACTGGTTTTCATGCTGAGGTACAGCGGCTTTCAAGAGGTTAAGTCAGTGCCGATCACTCCGGTCCCCGAACAACAGAAGCTGCAACAGCCTAAGATTGAAACCTGCGGTACCGGCGTGTACGAATATATGAAAGGGGTTGTTGCTAAACTAAACAATTTAATCTACGATCATCTTGAGTACTACGTTCTGGGCTATCGTGCTTAGGGGAGGAGGGTTGTTGATCAATCGATCAAAGTGCGGCGGTTTTTCTGTTTATCCGGTTGTTGCAGTTATTTGCTGCTTTATTGCAGGCTCAGCGTCCTCAGAACAGACAGAACCGTTGAATGTAGGATTCCTGGTACTCGACAGAGTTTACAACTCCGAGTTGATGGCTCCTTACGACGTATTTCATCACACGAAATTTCACGCAGATCCTGGTATGAGTGTTTTTACCGTTTCTCCCGATGGAGAAGAGATCACCACATTCGAGGATCTGCGGTTGCGCGTAGATTACAGCATAGAGAATGCTCCACATATTGACATTCTGGTTATCCCCAGCGCAGAGCACAACATGGATTCGGATCTGAAGAACGTGGTTGTGCGTGACTGGATACGATCGACAACTGAAAAAGCAAAATATGTGATAACACTTTGTGACGGCGCGTTCATGCTGGCAAATACAGGATTGCTGGATGGAAAGGATGCGACGACCTTTCCTGCGGATATTCCGGCATTTCGAAAGATGTTTCCCGGAGTGAAGACTCAGGAGAAGTTTAGTTTCGTCCACGACGGCAAATTTTTGACTTCTCAGGGCGGATCAAAAAGTTACGATGTGGCCATGTATCTTGTGGATTTGATTTATGGAGAAAAGGTCGCTGCCGGCGTTGGCCGGGGGCTCATCATCTCGTGGAAAAATCCTGATCTTGTTTTTTATCGTACTGAATAAGAGACCGAAAAATGCAGGAAACTGAACTGAAAAGCGCTTTTGAAACGGGCAGCAGCAGTCGAAGGATCGAAGCTCTGTATGAAACCTGGAAGCTTGCGATGCGAACAACCTCGCGTATGCAGAAAATTTATAACGAGTATCTGACACGAGTCGATCAGGCCCACGCAGTCCCATCACTGGACGAATCTGCATCCGTAATTCGCGAGCTTCAAAAGACGATTAACGCTCTTTATGACATTTCCGGTTCAATTTCCGCAGAATCGGCGGTACGTTTCAGCGCAAGATGGTGGAAAAACGTTCTATCGCCGCGGTGGTGGGCCCGGAAGTGGTTGCAGAATGAATTGAAACCGTTGCTTCAACAACAAAAAGAATGGAACGCAACCACCGTT